>Ga0307992_1000478_pt1 | contig 25425 bp, 24 predicted proteins | sample EllFjometagen133_FD_203162 | JGI IMG/M metagenome (GOLD analysis project Ga0307992, IMG submission 203162) | Marine microbial communities from Ellis Fjord, Antarctic Ocean - #133 | ecosystem: Environmental > Aquatic > Marine > Unclassified | place: Southern Ocean | collected 2014-10-08
GTTCTAACATACCCTAATTATACCAAAAAACCAGGCTCAAATGAGTCTGGTTTTTGTTTTTATAAACTTTTCTTACTTAGACTGTTTTTTTACAGCCCCTTATTACTATTTACTTGTAATTGTTATTCATTAGCTGTAAAGTAACCAGTTATAACCAAATCTGCATCTGGCATAGTTAAGGATTCTAAAGTATATATCCAATCGCCAAATGTGTATCCAACTTTTGTAGGTTCAGCTATTAGAACAATATTTGATCCAAAGTCAACATTCTCTTCTACATAATATACTTCATCATCAACCATGTAAGTTATAGTATATTGATTTAGAATTAGGACTAGAGTTACTGACAGATTATTTGTAACTGTAGTGAAGTCTGTATCCCACGAAATAGTATACCCAGTTATAGTGTCAATAATAGGTTCTATAGCTGCGCTATCAACCTCAATGAGTTGTTCTTCAATAAATTGGTTGTTTTCATCATAAAAGGCCACTGTGCAAGTAACATTTACTGGTATGGTTAGAATTGTTTCATTTCCAGTTTCATCTGAAACTGTGAATACATAATATCCAGAAACTAATAACTCATCTAAAGATGAAACAACTGCATCATCAAGAGTAATATTTGTGTAATCAAAGTCTAAATCTCCAATATCATAATTGTCTGTTACAGAGAGAATTAAGTCAAATAAGGATTGAATTGTATCGTCAACATTAAATTGATAGGGAATCGTTAACTCCACTTCGTCATTAAAAATAGTTTCATAACCTTCAAGTATTACATCAGGTCCTTTAGTATCGGTATAGGTAAACTGTATTAAAATATTACCCTCATAGTATACATAATCATAGGCGAAAGTTCCTCCCGCATCACCTGAATTATAGGATAAAGTAATATCTTCAAACTCTGTAGCTTTTACAGGGATTACATTACTTATTCTAATAAAGCCATCTGTAGTCAATTTGCCGAAAAACATTGTTAACATATAATCCCCAACTGGTACATCAGGAAGTCCTTCATTAACTAAATTACCTGTAAAGTTTAGTTCCTCATTATCATATATTTGACTAGTTTCATTATCAATGATAAACAATTTGTTTTTAATTGTAAATGCATAAAACACTGAATACTCATTACCTTGGAATAACAAAACCGATTTAGGAAAATCAACCGATATTCCAGAAGTATCAATTCCGTTTTCATCGATGATAACTTCTCCTGTTGTGATGTTATTCATGTCCACAAATGTAACATCATCAAGGTCTATATCTTCTGGCATTTCTGAAAATTGAATAGTTGAATATTCTTCTAAAAGTGTATCAAATTCTGTTTTTACATTAACATAATTATATATAAAGTCTATTGTGCTTTGATAGTTGCTATATGAACTTAAAGCTGCATAAGGTAGTTTCATGAATGGGTTGGTGATAGATAGTGTTTTGAATAGTTCTGTATTACTATTGTAAACGTTGCATACTTCATCAAATAGAATGCTAATATCACCATATTTATAAGAAATGCCAGCATCAGCTAGATACTGTGATAAATTATTAAGAGCATCATTTAAAGTGTTAGCTGTAATCTCAAAATCTACAACACCGTAATAGTTATTGTATGCATTACCGTCATCGCTTCTTGCATGATAAATATCTAGGGTGACTTTTTTAAGATTAATACTATCATTCCAAAGCGCATCCGTAGACAAATAGCTACCATTCGCAGTTTTTATACCAGTTGTGTAGTTGTTGCTTGATTGGTCATCAAACCCGTAATAATTATCCAAAGGCAAGTAACCTTCATCAATCAAGAATTGCTGAGTTTCAGGACTGTCAACGTTTTTTCCGATTAATGAGTCTTCTTCAATCAAAATAGCGGTTACTCCATTCATTGAAGGTAAATATAAGGAAATATTATATTTATCGTCACGATATATTATACTAACAACATTGGAGTTTCCATCAGGTGTATATGCATTAAGTGGATGTGTATTTGTGGGGTATGCAGAGATGGTTTCGTTTACGTTATCTACATGTGGAATCACAGAATACCATCCGCCCGTGCCAGAAATTACACATGAATGATTTTCGTAATATTGATACTTGCCATCAGCATTTAAGTTTATTCCCCTAAAAAGCCCACCTGTTCGTTGATTATCTTTGTCATATCCAACATCATAGAAATTGAAATCTCTGGCAGCTACTGAATTGTAATAAATCGCTACATGAGTATCTTTATATATACCATCATAATAATAGTTATTTTCCCATACTTCAATTACCTCTTCACCACAATCGTTGTAATAAATTGAGGTTTTTAGGTATTGAACACCATATAGGTGTGGCATTTCTGTGATTTTAAATAAATTTACAACATCTATTTTAGAATCATAATTTAACAAATAGCGGCGACTATCTTTTTGAATCCATGTATTCATGATTTTAATGTTATCAATAGCCCAATCGGCTTCAATTTTGGCGCGTTCTGTTACGCCTTTTGCACATGTGGAAAGGTTGTCAATATGCAAATTAATATATGATTCTAAAGTTTCATCAAATTCATACATGCCCTCACTAAGGGTTGGTATGGTAAACATGCCCACATGAAAGTATTGATATTGCCAATATGGATGTTGTACATAATCGTTAACATCAACATCTAATTCAATAGAACCTAGCAAACTCTTATTTCCAATGAAACTTCGATTATATATTCTTACTGCTATAAGAAGTTTATCAACTTCATTAGTCTGAGAGAAAGCTTCGTTGAAGTCCACTTCAAAGATAGCGTTTTCCAGCCTGCTAATAGAGATGTTAAGCTCATCTAAATCCTCAGGCACCTCAACTATGGCGCTTACAGTTGTAGTATATTCAGTAGTTGTTGGAATCGTAGTAGAGGTAGCGGATGTATCTTCAGTAGTAGTAACTTCAACTGTAGTTGCTGTTGTAATCTCCTGAGTTGTAATCTCCTGAGTTGTAATCTCCTGAGTTGTAATCTCCTGAGTTGTAATCTCCTGAGTTGTAATCTCCTCTGTTGTAATCTCCTGAGTTGTAATCTCCTGTGTTGTTGTAACTGCTGTGGTCGAATCTATTCCCGAGGTAGTTGATTTTGTAGTCACAATTTCATTGCATCCTGATAAACCTAAAACTGAAACAATTAACATTAATGACAAAAATATTTGCTTTTTAAATTTCATTCTATCCTCCTTGAATTTATAATATAAATATTTTTAAATAAACCCTAACGAGATTATCTTGTGAGTTTATTTTATTTTTAATGATTTTTTGGAATGACAGCGCCACACAAGAAAAGCGCACTCGTAAGTGCGATTGGTTGTAAGTTATTAAGTGCAATAGTTACTATATAGAAATATTATAACATAAAATAAAAATTATAAATTCCTCAATCAGATATTTGTTAATTTTTAACTATATTAACTTTCATAAAATTATAAGAATTAGAGATTTATATTCAATACATAAACTGTACTTTATTATAAAAGAGTTTGATTTAATTGGTTAAACAACATACAATATTGATGACACAATATAAAAAGTATATTGAAAATCTATAATTGTAGCTAATAAATTTTTCCATATACTGACTGGAGGATGAAAATGAAAACAATAAAACATTTTATAAAGAATAACAAAATTAACCTTTTGTTGTATATAGGTGGATTTATCATTTTAGGTTTAAGTGTAAACATAATTAAAGCTTCGGGGCTAGGAAGTGGTGCCTGGGACACAGTGACCATTAACGGTCGTGATTTCTTAAACAATAATATTGGTATAACTTGGGTCACTCTGGGAATGATTGCTTTTACACTATATTTTATACTAATGGTTATAGTGTTAATCTATCGTAAAAAAGCGAAATACTTATTAATGATAATTCCCATCATTATGGTCTCAGTATTTCTTGATGTTTGGAATATCTTGGTTTTTCAAGATAGACAAGCAATACAACTTGTTTATCAAATCATACTGTATATAGCTGGCGCTTTACTACTACCATTTGGATTAACCATGATAGTTAAGTCTTCATTTCCGGCATTTGTGTTTGACGAATTTATGCTTATGATGGTAGATGTTTTTAAAGCTAAGAAAATAACTTTTGTCAGATTGGGGATCGAGTTTACCGGAATACTTGTTGGAGCTGTTTTAGGATATCTTACTTATTATCATATAGATGGTTCACTTGGTGTTGTTAATATTGGAAGTTTCATTTTAGCATTTTCATTGGCTCCAGTAATGACATATTATTATAAGATATTTAAAGTTAAGAGAACAAATTAATAAATATAGATTTATTAATTTGTTATAAGTCGTGATTCCTACATTTACGGTACTTATCACTTAAAAATCAGATTTTCAGATTGAATACAACAGCTAAGCGTTATACGTAATTTTAATAAGTCAATAATGAATTTTAGATAAAAAGCCGGAAAATCGTAGGATTGACTAAAAATTCTTCAGTATATGTAAACAATTTTCATTTTTATATTGCAAAATCAATTCAAGAGTAATATCATATAACTAGTAGTCATTCGAGACAACAGCTGTATGACAGGAAGGACATTTAAAAAATGACATTTATAAGTAGACTAAAAGAGTGGTTTAAAAAGAAACCCACTAATAAAAAAAGTTCTAACGAGGACTTTAAAAAAATTTCAGTAGATACAATGGAAAGCAAGTTTGAAGCAGAAGATTTAGTAGGCGCTGCAAAAGACTTAAAAACGCTTTTAGAATTTTACGGTAGAGGAAAAAGAAAAAATCACCGCTATAAAGGTAGAGATTTTATTCACTTCATTCTTAGTAACAAACATAAAGAATTAAAAAATATTGGTTACAAGCATTGGCAAAATTTAAATCAAGTAATACAATTAAAACATACTAAAGTTTATCCATATCACAAAAACAATCTTAGAAACGCTATGGATTTCTTCAAAAAAGAAATTCGTGGAATATATTCTTTTAATATTGAAGCGAGATAATCTTTTTTTCTGTCTAATTGAAGAGCCATATTATTTATATAGATTTGACTAATTTAGACAGATAATTATTTAGCAAATGATTTTGATTCCAAAAGCACTGAAATTTGGTGCTTTTTTTGTTTTATATATGGGATTAAATGGTAATTGCCAAAAATAACTGTAATAGATTTAACCGAATGAGAATGTAAGACATATAACTCTTTTTGTTTTATAGTTAAAGTGTTATTATTAATATGGGTATATGTTCATTATAAACTTTTTAAGGAGGCATAGAAAATGGCAGCTAACTTTATGGCTGATTTTGATTTTAGTAAATTAGATAATTATACAGAAGGTGGAGCGGTCAAACCGTCTCCTGACCAATATATTGGAGAATTGTTAGTGGCTTCTGGTAAATATACATTCAATTTTTACGAAAGAGATACTATTGATTATTCTGAATCTGATTATAGATTTTTGACTGGAAATATTTATCATGAAAAAAATGTTTTAGTTGTATTAGAAAGTCCACATAGGTTTGAGTATGATGAAAAGAATAACCCAGTGGGGTTAGCCATGGGTAAAACTGGTGATAATTTATTTGAACTTTTCACTTTTGCATTAAATAGAAGTTGCCTAAGATTAAATGACGGTAGTTATAATGTTATATTAACTAACGCTATTCAATATCAAACCAGCTGTGGATTGAATCCGATTGATCGTAAACTAAGAGATAGTAACTGGGTAGATATCTATGATAACTATGGAGGAGAAGAAGACTTTAGGAAAAGAATATTTATGATAAAACCTAGAGTTACATTTAACCTATGTACCGGAGGTAGAAGTCTTACAGGATTAAGGACAAAGGTTAGCAACTCACTAATAAAATTTGGTTTAAAGAAAAATAGACATTTCGCAGAAGGAAATCATCCCGTATCATGGAATTTCCATGGCGATACAAGTAATGCAATAATTTTTTAACTAAGGAGGGAAACTATGAAATACATTTATGGACCAGTACCATCAAGAAGGTTAGGGATATCTTTAGGTGTTAGTCCAATACCGAAAAAGACCTGTAATTATTCTTGTGTGTACTGTCAACTGGGTAGAACTGACAAAATGACAAACAACAGAAAGCTGTTTTACAGTGTTGATGATATATTAGACGAATTTAAAGCTATCCTAAAAGAGAAAATATACTTTGACGTGATAACTATAGTGGGAGAAGGAGAGCCAACTTTATATCTAGGATTAGGTGAACTAATTCAAGAGATGAAGAAATTAACAAATAAGACTATAGCTATAATTACTAATGGAGCTCTACTATATGATTCTACTGTAAGAAAGGAATTAAGTGTTGCAGATATAGTGCTACCAACTTTAGATGCATATGATGAAATATCATTTAAATCTATTAATAGACCTCATGGAAGTTTAAATTTTAAACAAGTATTTAAGGGTTTAGAATTATTCTCAAAAGAATATAAAGGACTTCTATGGCTAGAAATGATGTTTATAAAAGGTGTTAATGATGACCTGGATAGTTTAAATAAATACATTGATTTATTAGCAAGAATTAACTATGATAAATTGTATTTAAACACTCCAGTTAGACCTCCAGCGGAAGCATATATAGAAGCTGTAAGTAGTGATAAAATGAGAATGATTGTAGAATTATTAGGTGGTATTTCTATTGAATTGCTGGTTTCAGACAATTTCTATAGTAATATAAAAAGTCATTATGATGCTATCCTAAGTATAATAAAAAGACATCCAATGAATCAAAATGAAATAAGAAGTTTTCTAGCATCTAGAAAGTGCAGTAATATCGATGAATTAATGAGAAGATTAAAAACTGACTCAATGGTAGAAGTGATAGGCTATAAGAACTACAACACATTCAGGCTAAAATAGAGGTTTTAATAAATCATGTATATGCAGTAGGAACTTCATTAAATAGTGATACAATTAAAGTATCTAGTTAATGAAGCTGATTTGAAAAGAGGAAGTATGAATATTAAAAAACTATTATTTTTAGAAGACGAATTCTTAAGTATTTATCCATTGGGTTTTCAATCTGAAGATATGATCCAAGTAGGAAAAAAGCATAATGTAAATAAGCTGAGTAAATATGTTCTTGATGTATGTAGTGAAGAAAACCTATCAAAAGGCATTGAAGTTGTAGATGATGTGGCCAAAATTATATCTAAATCATCTATGGTTAGTGTGTTTGAAAAAATGCGTTTTAGAGATTTAGTAAAAGTTTGGTCTGGGCCTGAAAAAGCGCTCTTTATTTATTCGGTCCGAGAAAACATATACGGAGATGAAGAGGAAGGATTTAATCAGTTAGTATATCTGCTTAAGCCCTATAAACTAGCAAAATGGACAATCATTACAGCTTTTAGAGCGTATTATAATCTAAACTATGATGTGTTTATGAAACCTACTACCGTGAAGAAAATTATTAATTACTTAGAACTTGATGATATAAAGTATGTTTCAACACCTGATTTTGAATTATATACAAAATATCGTGATTATATCAATACATTAAAGCAAGAAGTAAATATAAGCTTATCACCAAATAATCCGGCTTTCTCTGGCTTTCTAATGATTTCAATTGATTAATTTATGAGATTACTAATATAAGGAAGACAGGAATTCAGAGTGTAATAAACAAAATAAAAGAGCTAATCTAGTAAAAAGATTAGTTCTTATTTTTATATTAGTTCTTATTTTTATATTAGTTCAATAATTCCTTTATTTGCTGATGTAAGAATTTCATTGTTTAATTTTCCCAAATTTTTAATAGATTGATCTACGTCCAATTTATTTATTCCAAAACCATCACTTTTAGATGTGTGATCAATTACCATTTTACCTGCAATCATCCCATTCATTGCTGCAAAAGACACTTTGTAAGTACAACTTAGTTTAGCTCCGTCACAGACAACACCCATTGATGATGATAGATATAGGTTAACTGCTTCTTTAATCTGTTCTCTATTTCCTTTGAGAGCGTATGTTGTAACAGCAGCAGTACTACATCCAGTTGCGTGTCCTGTTCCGCAGAGAACAGTTACGACACTCATTTCCTGTTTGACATATACACTTGTATAGAATGATAAAACAACAAGTTTTCTTTTGAATTCTTCATCAAAATCTAGAGCTTGACTTAAAAATAGAGGTGTAATCAAAGTTCCTATTCCTAAATTTCCGCTACCAGCAACGCCATAAACAGTATATATATCACCTTGCATTCTTTTAGTTGCTGGAACAATGATATGTCTTCTTAAATAATTAGATAAATCATATAAACATGTCTTTTGATTTTTAGTTAGATTTTCTACTAAATAATCACCTTTTTGTTTTTTAATTTCATCTCTAGCATTTTGATACTGGATTTCAGCTATTCTAAATAGCTCATCTAATCCTTCAAAGTCTCCTTGATCAATGAAATCCAAAATCTCATCATACTTATTTATTTTGTACTTATTAACTCTTCCAATGAGTGCATCTTTCTCGAACTCTGAAAGTCTTTCACCATTTCTGGTAACACTGATTACGTTATCGTAAAAATCTTTAATGACAATTTTAGCTTCATCACCTTCAGTAGAAGTTAAAAATAATTCTTCGTATAGAACAGTATCATCAAATTTTTTATACTTAATATCAACTTCAATTTCAGATAATAATTCATCAATTTTTTCTATGTCATCGTTTGTAACAGATTCAAACACACTTAATTGCTTTTTGGGGTTCTTAAGTAATATGCCTAATGCTACAGCATTATCTAACCCGCTTTTCTTAAGTCCAGGGATGCCAACATTAACAGCATTCTTGTATAATTCTTCACTCATCAACAGTTTAACAGTTTTTATTTTTTTATTCCTTAGAATATAAGCTCCAATCGATGAGATATAACCAACAACACCAATGTCAGTACAACCCATTGTTTTTGTCATATTTGCATCTAATATTCTTTTTGCAGTATATTTGTCCATTTCGTTTCTCCTAAAACCTAATTTTCTCTTGTTACCCATTTGAGAGTTCTATATGCCCAACCGGTTAACTCATTAAGTGATGGATGAATGACCATCGCTTCATTTACTGGATTAAACAAGTATTCATTTTCTTTTATTGTTTCATAGTTAATATTATCTTTGAAAGCATCTATTTTGCAAATCATTCCAGTACTTTTTAAATATACATACGGTTGCATTAACATTGCTGCGTATGGGCCGACAATATGAGCCCCTAAAATCCTCATCTCCGGACTCAGAATAAGTTTTACAAACCCATTATCTGAATCGCCTTCTTCATAGCCTAGAGCGTATCCTTTGGCTACATCAGAGTATTTTAGTTTGCCTATCAACACTTTTTCATGTATATCTAATGCTTGTTTTTCTGTTAAACCTAAATGTGCAATCTGTGGATAGGTATATACTGCCCAAGGAACATTATCATAGTTAGCAGGTCTAGTAGGCTTGTCTTTATTGAATCGATAATCAAAAGCAACGAAGTTTTCGTAGTTTGCTTTATGTCTAAATTGAAATCTGCCATTAACATCACCTATAGCAATAATGCTTTTAACTGCTGTTTCCAAAAATTCATTGGTTTTTATCCAACCATATTTACATAACTCGACACCTGTATTTTCTAATTTAAGCAAATCCAAATTAGGTTTAATACCTGAAGCCATTAGTATTTCATCACATTCAATTTCATTTATTATACCTGTTTTATGATTTTTGAATTTAATGATTTTACCCTTTGATTTAGATGCTTCGATAGCGACACAATTTAAATATACATCTATATTATTCGTATTAAACTGTGTTAGTAAAAAATCACTAACTTCATGATCTTCATTTATAAGTAATCGATTCTTCATTTCTATTATGGTAACTTTAGTACCTAATGAAGAGAAGATATGAGCAAATTCTACTCCAATTACTCCTCCGCCAATGATAACTAAGTTTTTCCATGGCTTTTTTGGAAACTTATCGCCGTAAAAAGTTTCGTAAGTTAAGTATCCTGTTTCCTTTAAACCACTAATATTAGGAACATATGATCTAGCACCACAAGCTATAACTACTAAATCTCCATATATATTTTCAGAGTATGTTGAATCTTCTTTTAATACTCTTAAAGTGTGATTATCAATAAATTCACCAACACCTTTATATACATCAAGGTTATCTCTGTTTTTAAATTCTTCTTCCATACCTATAGATAGATTTATTTTATGCCACATTCTTTTAGCTATCAAATCAAAATTATATGATATTTCGGGAATATTAACGCCAATTTTGGCAGCTCTTTTTGACTGTCTAATTAAATCAGCTGGTTGTACAAGGATTTTTGATGGAATGCAACCTCTGGTTAAACAAGTTCCACCAAATTTACCTTTTTCAATAATAGCGCAATTTAGTCCTTTTTGTAGAGCATTATGAATAAATGCTAAGCCTACTCCAGTACCAATAGCTATCACATCGTATTTTTTCATTTTTTCCTCCCAGGTGTATTACTTTTTAATTGATGCCGCATATTGTAGTTGTGCGGCATCAATTAATTAAGAAAATATTATTATTCTTTTATAGTAACTTCTCCAAGGTAGAATATACCTGTTGCAGCCCAAACGTCAGCAACATTATCTAATTCAGTTGAGTATGCAATATTTGATACTGGTTCAAATACAGGAACGATATCAAATTCATCTATAGCGTATTGTAATGCTTGTATACATAAATTAGCTCTTGTAGCAGGATCTGTTTCAATTTGAATTTCTTGAATTACAGATATTCTAGCTGCTGATGGTGACATACCGAAGCTAAATGGAGGCATGGTAGGGAATGCTAGCATTTCTTCAACACCATTCATAAGAGTTCCCATTTGAAGGATTGTCATATCTAATTCACCATTCATTAATTTTCCATATAAAGCATTTGTATCTAATTGTTCTATGATAATAGATATTCCTAAAGTAGCTAGGTCAGCTTGAATTGATTGAGCCATTGCTGCACCTGATGCGTCTACTGTAAGAACTAAATTCATATCACTGCTGTAAGTACTTGCTGCTAATGCTGTAGCCGCTTTGGCTGCATCATGTCCAGTAACAGGAACCTCACCAGCTAAGTTACCCATTGTTTTAGTAGAGAATAAGTTTGTTGGAACAGCACCAATACCTTCGTTAGCAACTAGGATAGCATTTAATGGATTTACACCATAAGAAATAGCTTTTCTTAATTCGATGTCTTGTAAGTCATCACCCATTAATAATAATGTATGCATTGCCCAACCTGTAGATTCAGCTAATACTAAATCGCCGTTATCGGTAATAATTGATATTTGTGATGATGGAACACCAGCAATAATGTCTACTTCGCCAGTTTCTAATTTAATAACTGCTGCTGAAGCATCTACTGGAGCAAATACTGTAACGTTAGTTATAGCAGGTTCTCCTAGGAAGTAGTCAACATTTTTAATTAATGAAACTGATTTGTCAGCTGATTGAGCTACAAATTTATAAGCACCAGTTCCAATTGGATGTGCTAAGAATGAATCAGAAAATACCCATACTTCTGTAGTATCTACAGTTTCTCTTGAAGCTTGAGCCTTTGGAGCTACAAATAGTCTGTCAGCAAGGATATCTAGTACTTTAGCAAATGGACTTGCTTTTACGACTTGGATAGTTGATTCATCCACTTTTGTCCAACTTGCAATGTAAGTTTGCATCCAAGAGTTCATTGGTACTTCAGATAAAACGTCTAGTGAGAACACTATGTCATCTACTGTTAAGTCAGTACCATCATGGAATTTTACTCCATCTCTAATTGTGAAAGTATAAGTTAAACCATCATCTCCTAATACCCAATTTTCAGCAAGACCTGGTTCGACTCCGTCTTCACCATATCTTAATAAACTGTCGAATATTTGAAAGTTTACTACTTTATCACTTGATCCAAGTGCAAATGGATTTAGTGATTCAGCTGTTAGAGCACCAATAATATTCAAATCATCTTTTAGTGCTACCGTTGATTCTGCAGTTGTTGATTCTGCAGTTGTTACTTCTGTACTATCATTACAAGCGACAAAACTAAAAGCAAATACTGATAGTAAAGCTAATAAAAACATCTTTCTTTTCATAATTTTTTCTCCTTATTTTTGATTTTCTATTTTATTTTTATGCAGGACACAAAATGCCCTGGGGTAATCTCTTTTAAAGGTATATTGTCTTTTGTACATTCATCCGTGGCGAATGGACATCTGGCAGCGAATCGGCATCCTGGCTTAGGATCAACAGGACTTGTGATTTCTCCTTCAATTATTTCTATTTCAGAGTCTCTAATTGTTGCACTTGGGACCAGGATAGCGCTTAATAGGGCTTTTGTGTAAGGATGGAGAGGATTTTCAAACAGTTCATCTGAAGTTGTTTTTTCCACACATTGTCCAAGGTACATTACTACGATTTCGTCGGAAATATGTTTGACAACACTTAGATCATGAGTAATAAATATATAGGTAAAATTCTCCTCTTCCTGTAAGTCCATTAATAAGTTTAATATTTGTGCTTGAATTGAAACGTCTAAGGCAGATACTGGTTCATCACAAATTATTAGTTTAGGATTCACTGATAAAGCTCTAGCTACACCAATTCTTTGTCTTCTACCCCCATCTAATTCATGTGGATATTTGTCATATAAGTTTTCAGCTAGCCCAACCCTTTTCATTAATGCTAAGACACTTTCTTTTCTTTTTTTACTGTTTGTTTCTATTTTGTTTACTAACAAAGGTTCTCCAATAATTTTACCTATACGATGTCTTGGATTAATACTTGAATAGGGATCTTGGAATATAATTTGCATTTCAGAACGATATTTTTTCATTTGAGAATTTCTTAAACCAGATATCTTTTCTCCTTCAAAATATATCTCTCCACTCGTACTTGGTATTAAGCCTAGGATAGTTCTACCTAGAGTAGTTTTACCACATCCTGATTCACCAACTACACCTAAGGTTTTACCCTTTTCAATTGAGATAGTTATGTCATCTACAGCATGCAGATATTGCTTTTTACCACATTTAAAGTATTTCTTTAGGTTCTTAGTTTCTAATAAGATCTCAGCCATTTTTCCACCCCTTGTCATATAAATGACATTTTATGATATGGCCATTAACTTCATTGTCTTTAGGTAATTCCAATTTACAGATGTCCATACAATTAGGACATCGCGGATGGAATTTACAACCTGTCGGTAGATCAATTGGGTCAGGCATCAACCCTTTAATAGGGTTAAGTCTTTTAGATTTATCATGGATATTTGGTATTGAACCAAATAGTCCATCTGTATAAGGGTGATGGGTCTTGTTGATAAAGAAATCTTCAAACGTTCCATATTCAACTATTTCACCAGCATAGAGAACCGCTACTTTATCACAGAACTTAGCTACCACTCCTAAATCATGGGTTATTAATAACATCGACATATTTAAACGTTTCTTTAAGTCTTCCATCATTGCAAGAATCTGAGCTTGAATAGTAACATCCAATGCTGTTGTTGGTTCGTCTGCGATTAGTAGTTCAGGTGAACAAGCTAAAGCCATCGCAATCACTACTCTTTGTTTCATTCCACCACTAAATTCATGCGGGTAACAATTTTTTCTTTTTGGATCTATCCCCACTAGCTGAAGAATCTCATCAACGCGTTGTTTAGGGTCGAAGTCTTCTTTGTAGTTATCCTTATGCAGTATTAGTACTTCCTCAATTTGATATCCAACAGTAAGAATTGGATTTAATGAGGTCATAGGATCCTGGAAAATCATTGAAATTCTTGATCCTCTAATGTTTCTCATTTCGTTATTATTCAAATCTAAGAGTTCAATATTATCAAATTTTATTGAACCACCCTTAACTCTACCAGTTCTTTCTGGCAAAAGTTTCATAATGCTAAGAGCAGTAGTAGTTTTACCTGCCCCTGTCTCACCAACTAGGCCTAATGTTTCTTTTTTATCGATTGAGAGTTTTATACCGTTTACGGCTTGTAACTCTATGTTATTTGTTTTATATATAACTTTTAAGTTATTGATATCTAATAGTTTACTCATATGATCCTCCTAGTCTCTCATTCTTGGGTCAAGTGCATCTGCTAAACCATCACCAAATAAGTTGAATGATAAAGCTGTAACTACAATTGCTAACCCAGGAACTAGTACTATATGAGGATAAAGCCTCATATAAGTTGTAGCATCCGCCACCATTGAACCCCATTCAGGTCTTGGAGGTTGAACCCCCATGCCAATGAAACTAAGGCTAGCTGCCCCTATAATAAGACCAGCTATATTCATAGTTGCGTAAACTATAATCATCGCTACAGCATTTGGTAAAACGTGTACGATGATAATTCTTAGACTCGAACACCCACTTGCTCTCGCGGCATCTATGTATTCTTGTCTAACGATTGTTAGAACTAGGGCTCTAACAATCCTAGAGAATCCAGGTACCATACCAATTGTCATTGCGATAATCATATTTTTTAATCCTAGACCTAATACAGTGATTAATGCTAAAGTCAAAAGGATACCAGGAATACTCATAATAACGTCAACGATTCTCATGATGATGTTATCGATTTTACCACCAAAGTACGCTGCTGTAGCACCTATTAAAGAACCACCAACCATACTAAGTGAAGCACAAATCAAACCAAAACTTAGGGAAACTCTTGCACCATGAATTGTTCTAGCAAATAAGTCTCTACCAAAAGCATCAGTACCAAATATATGTTGCCAAGAAGGTCCTTGCAATCTGTCTAATGGGGTCATTTGAATACATAGTGTATCGTAATCAGCGAATACATCAGCGAATATCGCAAATATTCCTATTATACAGATAACTATAAATCCAATTAAAGCCGGTTTATTCTTTTTAAATCTATACCAAATATCTCCTATACCAGAGCGAGATTGGCCAACATTTAACTTTTTCATATTAAGATATCCCCTTTTTAAATTGAGATTTAATTCGAGGGTCTATATATGCGTACATTAAATCAATTATTAACATAATTAACATAAACAGAGTTGCTAAAAGTATTGTCGCAGCCATAATTACTGGGACATCTTTTAATCTCATCGCTTTTAGGATAATAGTACCTACTCCATACATGCCAAATACTTGCTCAACTATTAGAGTTCCACCTAATAGGTAGGCAAATCTAATACCCAATTGAGTAATTATAGGGAGCAATGCATTTCTCATTGCGTGTTTAAAGATAATTCTTTGATTCGTAGCGCCTTTTGCTTTGGCGGTTCTTATATAATCTTGTCTTAATATTTCAAGCATAATTGTTCTAGTTATTCTTAAAAGATAAGCAGCGGTTGGCAAAGCTAAAGTCATGACCGGTAAAACGTAGTTTTTAAGTTCTCCAATTCCACCTGATGGTAACCATCCCAGTTTTAAAGAAAAGATTAGCATTAGAATTAATCCTAACCAGAACTCGGGAATAGATGCTAAAAATAAAGCACTTACCGTTGAAGATATATCCATAGTTGAATATCTCTTTGTTGCTGAGATTATTCCTAAAGGTATACCAATCATAGCTGATACTATTACTGAAAACACTGCTAGTTTTATAGTAGTAGGAAAATTTTTTAAAATTTCTTGGAAGACAGGTAGTTGTGATCTATAACTAACACCAAAATCTAATTTAAATATTCCCAACACATATTCAAAGTATCTCTGAAGCACGGGCTTATTCATACCTAAACTCGCATTTAATTCGTCAACTAAATGTTGTTCAGCAGTAGCTCCTAACATAATCCTACCAGGATTACCTGGAGTAATATTTAGAATTAAAAAGACGATTAAAATGATAAGTAGTAACATAGGTATAATATATAGTAATCTCTTTAATACGTATTTATACATAAAGTCACCTTTCAAAACTATTTTTGCAAGTAATCTAAAATTAATAACCCCGTTTCTAATTGAACTTTAATCATGTCTTTAATCGGGATAATTTTATAGTTTAATTCTGATTCCAATTCATCAGCGATTTCTTCTAATTTGTTTAAAGCAAGTTTATTAGCTTCTTTTAGAGTTTTCCAATCTTCAGTGTTAGAAGTATAAGGTATAAATTTCTCTAATTCATAGAGTGATGTTCTATAAAGAACACCAATAGCTAATATACCTAGGTAAAACTTGGATTTTATCAGAGAGTCAAATGTCTCAGCCACAGTAGCGGGATTATTGTAATCATCGTTTTGCGTTATCATTTTGACATTGACACCATTGTTAGAGAGTGCTCTAATATACATCTTGATGGAACTATAAAAAGGATTGTTATGTTTATCTACAAAATCAGAAAACAAATCTAGGTTCTCTCTAATAAAATCCAATGTTAATTTTTGGTAATCAAAACTTTTAAATAAGCTCTCTCTTCTTGTTTGTTTTAAAAGTGTTTGATCACTTACTCTTTTATCTAAAAAATATGGTAATTCTGTCATTACAGAAAAAGGTGTGTATTCATTCTCTGCGTATTCATGTGAACAAGTACCATTATGAATATCATTCGCTGGACTTACATTATCGGGTGTGTATTTGTCCATATAATCATATATTTGTTTTGTTCCTACTATCTTAAATATTCCAGGAGCGAACTTAGTAATAAAAGGCATCTCAGGTTCTCCTAGGTGAACTGGTATTTCCACTTCATTTGAAGCATTATATAAATCATCATATAGAGCTTCTAAAGGTTCGCTTAAATACCAATAGGTTCCTCCAAAACCAGCGTTATGTAATGGATAGATGAATTCAGGTTTGTATTCATCTATAATTTTCATTAATATTTTCGTTTCCGGTATTGGGTTATCAAATGTGAAATCTTTATATTTAATTGGAAAAGTCCAATCAACTTGTTTATCTGCTTCAGGTCGATAAAAGTTTTTTGCATATTTTTTGATGCTTAGATCTCCCTTGAACCAACCTTCGTTTAATTTAGTGCCATCAGGATCCACAGTTTTAATTATTATAAAAGTATAATCTAGTTCGTCTCTTAACTCTTTATTACTAGCAAGAGCCTCAGAGAAATAATCTAACATCATTGTGCCAATAGGTTCATTAGGATGAGGGCAACCATACATTAAAGCATGCTTTTTCCCAGTACCTATCTTTATGATTAGTACTGGTCTATTGTCTCTTGTGTATCCACCAACGTGTATTTTAACTACGCCTGGATATTTATATGCTAATAAATAACTGTTGCTATCTAACTCATTGAGTTTAAAGAAACCCTTATAGTCAGGAATGTTTTCTAAAACTTTTTTAAAAATATTTTTCATTACAATCACCTATAGGTATTTGTCGTGGATATATTGTTTGAATTCTTGGATTAAAGTTAACTCATCTATGTCAAATAGAGATGGTAGATCATAGGGAGCATCAACCATTTTTCTAATAGCGTCAATTCCAAACTTGCTTACGATGTAACTAACAAATGAGTATGATATTTCATATCCTGCGCTTGATTTAAAGTTATGAATATCAAAAACAAATGATCTCAATGCATTTAAATCTATATACTCTTCATTTTCGGATAAAGCTTTTCTTATTCTATCTTCATCAAGCCAACCAGCCAAGTAAGCCGATACACCTTGATGTAGATAATATGGTAAGTTTTCATTTAAATGACTTAATAATAATTGGGTAAATACATGCATTAAAGCTTTTTCAGCTGTTATATCTTTAAAACATTCTAATGGAGACATATGAATCATACCCCAGATAAAACTAGCGCGGTACCAAGATGGTCCGTTAGGATTACCCATTACAGAGTGAAATCTTTTTTGAGTTCTATGTAAATGTATAGGTTGTTTATCATAAAGTTTAAACTTTAGAATGCTAGTAATTCTTTCATATCCTGTATCAGCGTTTTCTTTTAAGGTAGCCAAGTATTCGGAATCATTAACCCCATAAAACTCAAAATACTTTGTTTCTAAGTTAAGAGTCGCACCATAAATACTTTTAGTTAAAGTTTTCATTCTATCGATAACACATTCTTTTTCTGTATGGAGTGCATAGTATTCTCTGTATCTATTGTCGTGTTTAAAACTTACATATCCTTTTTCCAATAATCGTTGAATAAAAGAGTTTATTGTAGTTTTAGCCCAGTCTTTATCTTTATTAACTTCTTTTACGATTTCTCCAGCGGTTAAGTAATCATTTTCCCATAAAGCTTTCATTACTTCCCATTCCGAGGGAGTGATGTTAGATGTTTTCATTCAATCATCTCCTTTTCATAAACTACAAGTGTAGTTCGTGATAAATATATCACAATATAGTTAAAATGTAAAGGCTATCATCTAAATTTTTGAAATTAATTTTGAATTTTAGTAATAAACAATGGTCAATAATTTACAGCATAATATTTAAATATATTTATATATATATTTATATAGTTGCCCTTCAAAAAAAGACTTGTAATCTTAAAAAAAATAACTATGATAATTATAAGATGTATATAAATAGACGACAACTAATGAATATGTTCGCTACCTTAGAAAATAGTATGCACGGAAGAATTCAAAGCATTATTCGTGGTTATATTATAAGTAGCCAAAAGATGAAGGATGAAGATGTTATAACCGAAAGAGGACCTTGTGAGATAATAAATGATAACTGTCAGCACCAAATTATAAATAACATAAAAGCTAGACTGGATATATCTATTGACATAAACAAGTCTAACTATATAGCTATGGATGGGCATCATGATTGCGCTGGCATCTATGAAGATGACGAGACACAAAGAAGGTATATCCTTAATTATGCTTGAATAATCTCTATCTGGTATCTTGATGTTAACGTTGAAGCTATTTGAGTAAATGATCAATTTGAAATAGAAGTAATCTTTTAAAGAAAGATGACATTGTGATAAACCAAAAAAATATATAAAAAGAAAGAATTCATTTACAGAATTCTTTCGCTTTTGTTCTTTAGGTTGTAAGTTTTTATTTAATAATATCCATCTATTGCAACTCCATTTTTTTATGTAGGAAGTAATAAAATAATCCTAACATGGCAGCTGTGACCATAAAGTATATTAGCACTAAAAACCATAACATGCTTAAGTTTATCCCTGTACCGCCAAAAATGATTGCGCTACTTATTTAAAGGGAAAGCATATTTACGACTAAATTAATGAAAAATGACAAGGCTAAATAGAATAAAACCCCGATAAATATCTTTTTCTCACCTTTGTAAATTAGATTTAATAACGCAAAGAGGAACATAAAGAATGCAATATAATAAGCAATCATTACGATTCCAAAAACAATAAACATAAATATATTAGAAGTTGTTAAATCAAGGGTTGTCCATAATAATGATAATATATCTGATACTTCAGTGAGTATGCCCATCATTGAAAATGCAATAAATAAAACAGTTATAGATACAAAATCAAAAGCCAATATCCAAATAAAGTTTGCTATAAATTTAGAAAGCATTATTTCACTGGTTTTTGCTGGTACAGAAAATAGTAGATAACCAGGTTTACCATATACTCTGGTTCCTAATGATATTACTAGGATATAGATAGTAAAAATAACCATCGCTCCTAGAAGCAAAGAAAATATAACAATTAAAAGTGAACTAATCAATGTGTTTTGAACTCTAAGACTAAAGAAAATCAAAACAGAAAATATATAGAGCGCTGCGTATACAGGCACATAGGTACGGTAACTTGCTATAAACTTATGTTTCATTAATTTACCTAGCATAGCTGAAGACCTCCTTAAATGTTTCAAGTAAGGACTTAGAATACTCTTCTAATAAAGCTTTTGTTTCCTTGTGTAGAAACACCTTTCCTTCTTTAAGGAATATAACTTCATCAAATAAATCTTCAACATCATATTTTATGGGTTGATAAAATAACTGTAGCTTTTCTTTATTCCTTTAGATAACTTTCTCATGAAACCACAATCTTCAATCCTAAATTTTTTCAGCAGTTCATGAAATCTTTTGCGACTAAAATCACTAAACATATCACTAAAGTAATTCTCTAGGTCTTTTATTCTCATCCATTGATCAAAATATAGTTGGTCTGGCAAATAAGATATAAAGGCTTTTGATTGATTTGTCCAGGGTTCATTGTTTAAATATATGTTTCCCGTATATTGTAATGTCATCACTGTTAGGACTTTTATTAGAGTTGTTTTCCCGCTTCCGTTTGGCCCTTGTAGACCAATTATTTTACCTTTCTCTAACGTTAGATTCACATCATCCAAAGCTTTTAGATTTGTATAGGTTTTCGAGATGTGTTCTAATCGAACCATTTCATTCATTTTAGTAACCTCCTCATTCCAAAAATATTATAATATAAAGCTACTTATTTTAATAAATAAATTTAACAACATATTCTATATATAATTATATAAAACTATTTTGCTGCATCAACTCAAATTAAACATTTAAATGAACATTGTATGTTATAATAATATAGAAAATATACATCAAAAAGGAACGTATAAATATGGAAAAACTATATAAACACATTGAGAATTTTAAAGTAAAAACCTACCACGCTGATTATCGTAGAAGAATATCTCCTAATAGTGTATTAGGGTATATGGAAGAAGTGGCTACGAACCATGCAAGAAAGCTAGGTTATAGTTATCAAGCATCAAAAGAAAAAGGTTTCTTTTGGATACTAAGAAGTTCTAAATATGAATTTAAGAGAGTGCCTATGTTGGATGAAATTGTGACTGTCTCAACTTGGCCTGCAGGAATTCATGGGTTAAAAGCGCTGCGTCGCTTTGAATTCAAGGTTGACCAAGAAATTGTAGGGAAAGGCTATCACTATTGGCTAATGGCTACTCTAGATAAGATGAAACCATTTGTCCATAAAGGATTCGCAGATAAAATGTTGGAATTACCAATAACAGACGAAGATTTCTTTAGGCTTAATAAAGTAAGAATACCCGAAGAAATGCTATATTCATATGATAGAATTATTATGGCCAATGATTTAGACTGGAACAATCATGTTAATAATGTTAAGTATGCAAGTATAGTCTTTAACGCTATACCCAAAGAGATACTGGATAAATCAGATATTTTAAGTTTTCATATAGATTATTTAAAAGAATGTAGACATAATGATGTTTTAAAGATATATTACAAAGTCGTTGAGGATGAGATTTATGTAGAAGGTAGAATCGATAAAACCTCAATGTTTAAAAGTTTAACAAAAATAGGCTGAGTGGGAGATAATTATGCACAAACAACACATAGAGAACTATATACCAAAAAATGAGCAGGAGAGAGCAGATAGACTAGCCATGCTACAATTTATTAGTCGTAACGATGATTCATTATCTAGAAAGAATCTTGTAGCTCATTTTACTTCATCAGCTATAGTTGTAAACCCAGAAATGACCAAAGTACTTTTCATTCATCATAATATCTATAATTCATGGACCTGGGTTGGAGGTCATAACGATGGAAATCCAGATTTTTTACATGTATCCATAAAAGAAGCAAAAGAAGAAACGGGAGTAATAGAGATACATCCATATACAAAAGATATATTAGGAATAGATAACATATATGTTCCAAATCATTACAAGAATGGAAAATTTGTTTCAGATCATGTTCATATGAATATTACCTATTTACTTATTGCTAGTGAATCTGAGACATTGGTAGTAAAAGAAGATGAAAATTCAGGAGTTAAATGGTTTTCTCTAGAAGAAGTTTTAAACAATATAGACGAACCTAGAATGAAACCTATATATAAAAAATACTTTGATATAGTAGTATCAAATAAAAAATAGAAAGTGACAGAACAAAAGCTAGTTGTAATATATCAATATGTGATTGGTGATATAATATTAAGTGATACAAATAATAAAATAAGAGAGGAAATAAAAATGAAAAACCCAATTGTAACAATAGAAATGGAAAGTGGAAATAACATTCAAATTGAATTATATCCGGAGATAGCTCCGAATACAGTAAACAATTTTATTAGTTTAGTTAAAAAAGGATTCTATAACGGAGTAATATTTCACCGTGTTATAGAAAACTTTATGATTCAAGGTGGAGACCCTAATGGATCTGGAATGGGTGGACCTGGTTATGGCATTAAAGGAGAATTTAAAGGCAACGGATTTAAAAACGATTTGATTCACCAAAGAGGAGTCATTTCTATGGCTAGATCACAAAGCCCAAATTCAGCTGGTTCACAATTCTTCATCATGCATATGGATTCTCCACATCTAGATGGTCAATATGCTGGATTCGGTAAAGTAATCAAAGGTATAGAAGAAGTTGATAGAATAGCTACTGTTAATAAGGATTCTAGAGATAAACCTAAAAAAACCGAAGTAATGAAGAAAGTAAGTATAGAACTATTCGACTATAAGGATGCAGAGCCTGAAAAACTATAAACATACACAGGAGAAATTGAAATGAAAATAATTTTATCACCGAGTAAAAAACAGAATACTGGAATTAAGACCAGTGATATAAATAATCCAATTTTATTTGATGATTTAACAATAAAATTGTTTTCGCATTTGAAATCTTTGTCTAAAAAAGATCTGCAAGGAACATTAAAAATAAAAGGTCAATTATTAGATAAAACCTATAGTCTATATCAATCTTTTAACGTTGATAATATAGGTATAGAAGCTATAGAATGCTATCAAGGTGTTGTTTTTGAACAGATACACTCTGATATATATAATCATATGCAAAGCACTTATCTAGAAAAACATTTAGTAATTTTATCAGCAATGTATGGATCATTAATGCCAAAAACAATTATGTGTCCCTACAGATTGGATATGACAATTAAACTAAAAGGTATTAATTTGTATAGTTATTGGCAAAAGTCTATAGATGATTTTTTTGATGATGAAGACTTGATTATTAACCTTGCATCAAATGAGTTTAGCAAAATGATAAAAAGAAACAGAAACAAATTAATTAACATTCATTTCCAAGAAGAACAACAAGACAAAAGTTTAAAAGCCATTAGTTATAACGCAAAGAAAGCTAGAGGAATAATGGCTAATCAACTAATAATTAATCAAATTCTAGATGTTGATGACATAAAAGGGTATAATATTGATGGATATATCTTTGATGAAATAGTTTCCAATAAAACAAATTATAATTTCATTAAACCATACTCAAAATAATAATATAAAATAAAAATATTATCATAAATATGAGAGGACAAAGTTCTCTCTTTTCTTTGTTTTATAGATAATCTATATAAAAAAACTTATAAACCTCACAAAAACAAAAAGTTTAAAAAAACTAGATTTTACCGTCGAAAGAACTAATTTATCAAAAAATAGGCTAAATTAAGCAAAAAATAGAATTACATTATATTAACTTCTTGATTAAAGGCACAGTATTCAGCCTTTCTTAAACAAAAAACCATTGCCTTAAATTACTATGCGTGATATAGTAATGTTAATAATTTAAATTAATTAAAGCCTTTAGAAAGCAGGAATATCATGAGTCAAAATATAATGAAAAAATTAGTAATAGGTGATTTAGTAGCGGAAGTTCCCATTGTCCAAGGTGGGATGGGAGTTGGCATATCATTAGCCAATCTTGCATCAGCTGTAGCGAATGAAGGCGGGATAGGAGTTATATCAGCTGCTGGTGTAGGAATGTTTGATGGAAAGTCAAAGGACTTCAATCATAATAATGTGGAAGGCCTTAGGAATGAGATTAGAAAAGCTAAAAAAATGACTGCTGGATTACTTGGTGTTAACATTATGGTTGCTTTATCTAATTACGGGGAACTAGTTGAAGCCGCGATTGACGAAAAGATAGATTTCATCTTTTCTGGTGCTGGACTACCAATTAATTTACCTAAGTATATTAAAGAAGATACTAAAACTAAATTAGTACCGATTATATCATCGGGTAGAGCGGCGAAAATAATTATAAAAAAATGGTTAAAAAATTATAATTACCTTCCAGATGCTTTTGTTCTCGAAGGGCCACTTGCGGGTGGACATCTAGGATTTAAGATGGAAAACATAGATGCTGAAGCATACAAACTTGAAAATCTTCTCCCCGAAGTTTTAGAAGTACTCGCTCCATTTGAACAAGAATACAAAAAAAAGATACCAGTAATTGCTGGTGGCGGTATTTATGACGGTTCAGATGTACACTATTATCTTAATAACGGAGCTGCAGCTGTACAAATGGCTACGAGATTTGTTGCTACTAATGAATGTGATGCCAGTGATGGCTTTAAACAATCATATGTAAATGCAAAAAAAGAAGATATTATTTATATTGAAAGCCCAGTAGGGTTACCGGGGAGAGCCATAAATAATTCATATTTAGAAGATGTCAAAAATGGACTTAAACACCCATTTAAATGTCCTTATAACTGTATTATAACTTGCAAAAAGGAAGAAGCACCCTACTGCATTAGTTTAGCTCTATTAAATGCTAAAAAAGGCAAGATGAATAATGGGTTTGCATTTGCAGGTAGCAACGCTTTTAGAATAAATAATATTGTTTCAGTCAATGAGTTAATTAGTACAATAAAGGCCGAATATAGCAAAGTGTGTGATTATATAGTATCCAAAACACATTGAAGAAAATAGTCGGTATTTGCATCTCTTTTTTTCTTATGTATATTAACATATCATTATATGTTATAATTAGGAAAACAATCATATGATAAGAAAGGGTAAAAAGAATGAAAATTGAAAAAAGAACTGAAGCATTAAGAATTGTTAGAGGAAATAATAAGACTCCGGGAGTTATATATGGAAAAGGATTTGAATCAGAATCAATTCAAGCAAATGTACAAGAGTTACATAATTGTTTGGGTGAATTTGGACTTACAAAAACTTTTAAAATAAAACTTGGAACTAAAAACCATACAGTTTATATCAAACATATACATAGAGATATTATGAATGGTCATCATTTCCTAAACTTTGAACTAATGAAAGTATCAGCTGGGGATACTATTAAAGCAGCTATCAACATAAATGTTATAGGAAAAGAAAACATTCAAGAAAGTCGTTTTGAAATTCGTAACCAAGTAGATACTTTAGAAGTAGAATATATTGTAGGTAGTGGGGTTTCTCGTATTGATGTTGATATATCAGCGTTAATGATTGGAGATTCAATTCTTGCCAAAGATATCAAGCTTCCAAAAGGGATTGAGTTATTAGATAGCGAAGACAAAATAATCCTTACCGTTCAAGCAATTGTAATTATGCCTGACGAAGATGAAGAAACAGATGAAACAGAAGAATTAACAGAACCAGAACTAGTAGATAGCAAAAAAACAGAAGAATAATAAAATAATAAGGGGCTGTAAAAAAACAGTCTAAGTAAGAAAAGTTTATAAAAACAAAAACCAGACTCATTTGAGCCTGGTTTTTTGGTATAATTAGGGTATGT
>Ga0307992_1000479_pt1 | contig 25419 bp, 24 predicted proteins | sample EllFjometagen133_FD_203162 | JGI IMG/M metagenome (GOLD analysis project Ga0307992, IMG submission 203162) | Marine microbial communities from Ellis Fjord, Antarctic Ocean - #133 | ecosystem: Environmental > Aquatic > Marine > Unclassified | place: Southern Ocean | collected 2014-10-08
TTTGTTCTAGATATGGGTCAACCAGTAAAAATATTAGATTTAGCTAAAGAAATGATACATTTAGCTGGATATAAGCCAGATATTGATATTCCTATTGTATTTACTGGTGTAAGACAAGGTGAAAAACTATTTGAAGAAATCCTAACGGAAAATGAATCCCCAACTAAACATGAAAAAATATTCATTTCTCATTTAGATAATAACGGAGATGATATGGAACTGACATTGAAACAATTTCGACAAGCTTTGTTAGAGATAGATAGAGAAAAGATAAAAGAATTGCTGGATATAAAAAAGTAATATAAAAATATGAGCAAAGATATAATCAATATAAACGTAGTGCAAAAAACAATCAACAAAGAGAAAAAGAGATTTGTGAATGCTAGAGAATTGCATAGACGACTAAAGGTGGGCAGAGATTTTTCTAATTGGATGAAAGACAAAATAAAAAAGTATGATTTTGTAAAAAACATTGATTATTTTATAACCGTCGCCAATTTTGGCGACGGAGTCGAAAAAAGAACAGATGGAATTTCAATTAACAAAAAAACAGGTAAAGTTGTGCCAAAGGACTATATCTTAACGATAGATATGGCGAAAGAGATAGCGATGCTTGAAAATAACGAAATAGGCAAAAGGGTAAGAAAATATTTTATCAGAACAGAGGAAAACTTCAAACAAGTCATGCGAATGGCATTAGAAAACCCAAAATTTGTAAATCAGCTCTCTAAAGATTTCCAAGAGACAAGAGAAGAAACAAAAGATTACAGAAAAGATTTTACAGATAGTATAAAAAAATATGTATCAGCCAAATATTACGGAACTTACACAGATATGCTCTATCAGTTCTTATTTGAAGAAAGAGCGAAAGAATATAGAAAATTATTAAATTTAGCAAAAAAGGATTTCACAAGAAACACAATGTATGAAGAAATTTTATTCGTTATAGGTAGTTTTGAAACAGGACTAGCAGGAGAACTTGAAAAAAAATATGAAAAGAATAAAAAACCTCTAAACAAACAAGAGTTTATAAAAATTTTTAAACAATTTTCTTCAACACGAAACTGGGACGTCTACAAAAAGAGAGTTAGAAGAATAATGGCAACATACGACCAAGAGTTAAGAAACATTAAACATCCAAAATTAATAGATTTCAAAAAAGAATTTACTAACGAAGATATCAAAAAAATCCTAGGGCAAAAAATGCCTAAGCAGATAATATAGAAATATCAACGTCAGACGTTTCCAAATGAATGTTGACCCCAGAGGTCTGCATTCTGCCGACCACTGGGGTCCTAGAACGACTGACGTTTTTGTTACTCAAAAGTGTAGGAGTTAAGCTCTTACATCCTACAAATTAGCTTTGACAAACAAATAACGCTTGTATACAATAATAATACAATTGTATACATTTTTAATACAAACTCATGCTAAAAACATTATTTTCTTCTAATACTCGTGTTAAATTACTAACTCTGTTTTTTACTAATCAGGGAAAAGATTTTTATTTACGAGAAATTGAAAAATTGATCAAAGAAAATATTACTTCTATTAGAAGAGAACTGATTTCTTTAAAAGAAATCGGTCTTTTCAGTGAATATTTAAGGGGTAATAATAAATATTACAAATTAAATAAAAATTTTCCACTTTATTCTGAACTTAAAAATATTATTTTTAAAACCACTGGAATCAAGGGTATTTTGGGACGAACATTAAAAAAAATAAAAAATATAAAATTATCTTTTATTTATGGTTCCTACGCAAAAGGCGTTGAAAAAGAAAAAAGCGACATTGATTTAATGATAATTGGTAGCCCTAATTATACTCAAACACTAAAATCTCTAAAAAATATTGAAAAAAAATTAAATAGAGAAATTGATTTTATTATCTATAACGAAGAAGAATTTACGGAAAAAATGGAAAATAATTATTTTGTTAGAACTGTCATCGAGTCGCCAAAAATTAATTTAATCAATAATGCCGATGAGTATGTTAAAAAGATTACTAAGGGAAAATAAATTAGAAAAAATTCCGATAGATTACTCAGAAGCCGATAAATTACTAAAAAGCGCGGGAGAAGATATATCTTTTGCTAAAAAAAATGCTGAAATCAACATAAAATAGAGTTTTACTATACTTTATCATGCTGGTATAAAAATTCTTCAAGCCCTACTTGTTGGTAGGGGGCTAAGAACGAAAGGCGGATCTCAACATGTCACTCTTCTCCAGATATCGGAAGATTTATTTGACCAAAATTTAAAAAATTTGTTTAATTTTTTGGATACAATGCGCCGAAAACGGCATCATTTTATTTACAGTGCCGATGAATCTATCAGCCAAGCAGATTTAGAAAAAGCATTTAAGGATATTATATATTTATTCAATCTAATCCAAAGATATATTCGATCAACTAATCCACAAAAGAAATTATTTAATAAATAATGATTTATTACTACCAACTTCATTTATCGTGAGCATTATTGCAACCCCTATCTTGCGAAACCTTGGAATTTAAAAAAATGTCTTTGATATCAACATTTTATGAATGCTGACCTCAGAGGAGAGTAGTTGGGTAATCGGGTAATTTGGGATTGGGATTTTATGATGTCACGTTCCGCCCACCACTGGGGTCTTGTTGTCCACAACTAATTTATTATATTGACTTTAATTTAAATTCAATTAAAATAAAAATAGATTTTACTAAAAGTTAAATATATGAAACAAATAAAATTTAAAACTAAATTGCCAGTATCTATTTTCCGCGAAGGAAAAAGTTTCGTGGCATATACTCCAGCCCTTGATTTATCAACTTCTGGAGGAACTTACGATGAAGTAAAAAAACGATTCAGTGAAATTGTGGAAATCTTTTTTAACGAAACTATTGAGAGCGGAGACTTAAATGCAGTTTTATCAGATTTGGGATGGAAAAAAATCAGAACAGAATGGATGCCACCAGTGATTATATCTCAACAGATGGAAAATTTTGAAATGGCACTAAAAGTATAATATGCCCCATATAGCACCTATACATTGGAAAAAATTTGAGAAATTTCTTTTATTTGTTGGATGTTCTCTTAAAAGAGAAAAAGGAAACCATAAAATTTATTGGAGACAGGCACTTCAAAGACCAATTGTGATACCCAGAGACACTAATTTACCAATTTTTATAATTCGTAACAATTTAAGAATTTTGAACATATCACCAGAAGAATACTCCAATATATTAAAAAGGCTATAATCAATAATTCATAATCAATGGGGACAATCCCCCCATTTTTTCTTTTACACTCCTTATGAATGTTGACCCCAGAGGAGTGCGTTCCGCCCACCACTGGGGTCTCTCGGGACGACTGATGTTTTATTATTTAAAAAAAATATCTTTAAACTTATCATAAAAATGAATAATTCAAAATTATTCTACGGGGTAAAGAATAAAATATTTCACAAAACAACTTTAAAGAAGACTATATTCTTTTTGCTTTGTGATGCCATCTTGATAGCTCTCTCCTGTTTTTTGGGGTTTCTTCTTCGCTTTGACGGAACAATTAACCCTCAATACTTCTTGATGATTAAGGCTTTTGTTATATTAGCTATTCCTTTGACTATAATCTTCTTTGCCCTAGAAAGGCTTTATTCTATCTCTTGGTCTTTTATTAGTATCAGAGAGATTATGAAATTAGGACGGGCAATTATCTTAAGTTTTGCCTCTTTAGGAGCAATTCTTTTTGTTTTCAAAGACCATTATCTCTTTGAAGGATTCCCCCGCTCCATCGTCTTTATCTCTGGGGCTATCGCCTTTTTCTTAACTGGATCCCTTCGTTTTGCCAAGAGAATATATCTTTATGGTTTTAAGCCAAAACAAAAAGGACAAGGAGATAATAAAACTAAAATTCTAATTATTGGTGCTGGCGAAGCCGGAGAAAAATTAGCTCGCCATATTATCGCCGCAACTAATACTCCCTACTCTTTAAAAGGATTTATCGATGATAATCCTATGAAAAAAGGGGTGCTTATTCATGGAATTAAAGTTTTGGGTGGAATTTCCGAACTCCCCCTGATTATCTCTCGATTAGATATCAAAGAAATCGTTATTGCTATGCCCTCAGTTTCACCGAAAGTTATCAGAGAAACAGTAGAGCTAGCTCGGCAATCAAATATTAAAGGAATAAAAATTTTACCTGGGACCAAAGAAATCTTAGAAGAAAAAGTAAGCTTAAATAATCTACGAGAAATTTCTATTGAAGATTTATTAGGACGAGACCCTGTGGAAATAGATACTGGCGCGATTCAAGAATACATTACCGATAAGATTGTTTTGGTTACTGGAGCCGCTGGATCTATTGGATCAGTTCTCTGTGAACAAATTTTAAAATTTAAACCAAGAAAACTTATCGCTTTAGACCAAAGAGAAACTGCTCTTTTTTATTTAAAAAGAGAATTAAATAGGCTTTGGAAAAATTCTTCTCTAACCGAAAACCCTTTAAATTTTGTTTTGGCTGATATTTGTGATAAGAATAAGATAGATAAAGTATTCACTAAATTTCATCCAAATGTTGTCTTTCATGCTGCCGCCTACAAACATGTGCCCATGATGGAAGATGACCCTGACGAAGCAGTAAAAAACAATATCTTTGGAACATTAACTATTGGACAAGCAGCTTTGAGATATAATACGGAAAAATTTGTGATGATTTCGACAGACAAGGCTATCAACCCTACTTCTGTCATGGGGGCTAGCAAGAGGGTTTGCGAAAAAATCTGTGTTTGGTTAAACCAGCAGAATAACACACATTTCTGTGCCGTAAGATTTGGAAATGTTTTAGGAAGCCAAGGAAGCGTAGTCCCTATCTTTGAGAAACAAATCAAAAAAGGAGGACCCGTCGAAGTAACAGACCCAGAGATGAAAAGATATTTTATGATTACTAGCGAAGCTTGTCTATTAGTAATGCAGGCTGGAACCATTGGGCAAGGCGGAGAAATTTTTGTTTTAGATATGGGTCAACCAATAAAAATATTAGATTTAGCTCAAGAAATGATCCGTTTGGCAGGATATAAACCAGATATTGATATTCCTATCGTTTTCACGGGCATCAGACCAGGAGAAAAGCTCTTTGAAGAGATTGTCACTGAAAATGAATCACCCACTAAACACGAAAAGATATTTATTTCCCATTTAAGTAGTAGTGAAAATAATATGGAAGGAATCTTAAAAGAATTTGAACAAGCTTTATTGGAAATGGACAAAGAGAGAATAAAAGAGTTATTGATGCCAGTTGGGTAAATCAGATACTTGGCACAAATAAATCATTGAATACTGACCCCAGAGGAGTGCGTTCCGCCCACCACCGGGGTCTTTTGCGCGGGGTAAATCCGTGCATTTTGTTTGACAAAAAATTTTACCGTTATATAATACAAATAACCATTTCATTTATTTTACATTATGGTAAAAAAACTGAAACTGAATTTAATAAGAAATAAATTTAAAAATGAAGGTATTTTTATCTTCACTCCTTTTAGTTTACAAAGACACTTTGATGTTGCTTTAAATACAGCTAATTTATTTCTAACCAGAAACGTAAAACAAAAAAACATCATTAAATTAAAAAATGGACTTTATTCCTTTGCCGGCGAATATATAAACGAAGCATTTATAGCTAATAAAATTTATGAACCTTCTTATGTTTCCATGGAATATGCCATGATGTATTATCATATCATCCCCGAAGCAGTCTACTATGTCACTTCAGTTACAACAAAAACCACTAGGGAATTTGTCATTAACAATATCGCCTACTCATATTCACGTATCAAAAAATCTGCCTTTAACGGATATGTTAAAAAATATTTTGACGGACAAATGGCATTAATAGCTGAATCAGAAAAAGCTTTGGCTGATTGGCTGTATTTTGTTTCTATTGGAAAAAAATCTATGAATGATAGATTAGATTTAAAAAATATTAATAAAAAAAAATTGATTAAATATTGCAAACTTTTTAAAAGAAAAAATTTAATCAACCTAATAGAAATAGTTTATGATGAGAATAGAAGAAATCCAAAAATTATCTACTAAATATCAAACCATCCCTTTAACTATAGCTCGCGAATATTGTCAGCACAATATTTTATATAACCTTTTTAACCAGAAGGGGTCTGAAAATCTTTTATTTAAAGGAGGAACTGCTTTAAGAATTATATATCAAAGTCCGAGATTTTCCGAAGATTTAGACTTTACGGGAGTCAAAGGCATTAGTTATTATGAAATAGAAAATATTTTGACTAATATGTTAAAAAATTTATCTGATTGGGGATTTAACGTTGATATTGATGAGACAAAAAAAACAACTGGTGGATATTTAGCTATAATAAACTTTTCTTTTTATCAACTTAAATTTGTTATTAAAATAGAAATATCTTTTAGACAATTACGATCAAAAATTAAAAAAGCGATCACTTCCGTTTCTAATGATTACATACATACATATGACATTATTCATCTTCCTCAAGAAAAAATAATAGATGGAAAAATAAGTGCTCTGCTTGATAGATCCAAGCCCCGCGATTGGTATGACCTCTATTTCTTCCTTCGCCAGAGAATGCTCACGCCCAGACAAAAGAAAATATTACCAAAGATTCTGTCTAAACTTGAAAAAATAAAAATGGATTTTAAAAAAGAATTAAAAGAATTTCTCCCTTATAGCCATCAACTAATTATCAAAGATTTTAGGAATATTTTATTGACAGAAATTAAAAAAAATTACTAATCTGAAAACAACGATTTGACACCAAACGTCAGATGTTTTATTAATGTTGACTATAGATGAGTGCGTTCCGCCCACCATTAGGGTCTTTTGCGCAGGTTCAGCCTGTGTATTTTTATCCACAGTTAGTTTATTGACTTCTGTTCTCTTTTGTTGTAAATTAGTACTAACTTGCAACATAACTTGTTGTAAATTAGTACTAACTTACAACAATTAACAAAACATTATGATTTTAAAAAGAGAAATAGACAAATATCTTTTATCATGGAAAGATAAAAAAAATAGAAAACCCCTAGTTATTAGAGGCGCTAGACAGGTGGGAAAAACATTTAGCGCATTAACATTTGCTAAAAAACATTTTAAAAACATTGTCCATATTAATTTAGAAAAATCTGAACATTTGAAATACTTTAAAAATCCGATTTCTTTAGAAGAATTTAAGAAAATCATTGAAATTAACTTTAAAACAACAATAAACCCTGGCAAAACATTAATTTTTATTGATGAAATGCAAAATTCACATTCTTTAATAAAACTTTTAAGATTTTTTTATGAAGAATGGCCCAAAATTCATGTTATTGCCACAGGATCCTTACTAGAGGTTATAATTAAAAAACAAGGATTTTCTATGCCCGTAGGAAGGGTAGAATATCTTTATCTACATCCTTTGAATTTCTTTGAATACTTAGACGCTAAAAAAGAAAAAAAACTTTTAGAATTTCTAAAAAACATCCAATTAGGAGAAAAAATTCCTTTGGCAATTCATCAAAGAACTATGGATATATTTCATGAATATACTATGGTCGGTGGAATGCCCGAGATTATAAAACTATTTTTGCAAGGAGAAACGATGGATGAATTAAAAACTACGTATTCCTCTATATTTAAAAGTTATTGTGAAGATGTTTACAAATACTCGTCTACTGTGAATGCTAAATATCTTAAATACTCCATCGAACGATTACCTCTTTTTGCGGGTAATGCAATTACATATGAAAAATTCGGCGAAATGAAAAACAAAAGTAGAGAAACAAAAAATTCTTTTGATACACTGCAAGATGCAATGATCATTTATCAAGTCAAAGCAACAAAATCAACAGAATTACCAATCATTCCTCAAAATAAAAGACCAAAAAAAATGATATTTTTAGATGTGGGTTTAGTCAATCACCAAATGGGAATATTAGAAAAGTATCTGGAAATTAAAAATCTTAATGATTTTTATAGAGGAAGGATAGCCGAACAAATAGTTGGACAAAATATTTTGTCTCTCTTCTCGCATTCACCTGCTAAGCTCTTTTATTGGGCTAAAGAAAAACCAAAAGGAAATGCTGAGATTGACTTCTGTTTAAATAAAAATGGGGTGTTATTAGGAATAGAAGTAAAATCCGGAAAAACGGGGAGATTAAGATCTCTGCATCAGTTTGCTCAAAATGTAAAAAATAAACAAATTATGAGAATATATAACGGGGAGTTTAAAAAAGAAAAAATAAAAATTAAAAATATAGAAAACGAACTTATCTCTATCCCCTTCTATCTAACCCCTCGGATTAAAGAATTATAAAAATGATATTATTTAAAATAATCCAACAATTTTTATTGCCCAGCGTTTTTTTATTTGTGATTATTCTTGTTGGTTTTATTTTTTTATTAAAGAAAAAGAAAATTGGCTCAATCTTAATTATTGTCGGAGTTGTCTTATACTACATCTTCTCTGTCTCCCCTATTTCCGATCTAATCATCGCTCCCCTAGAGAATCAATATAAGCGCATAGAAAGCTCCTCATTGAACGACATTAACAAAGCAGTCTTATTGCTAGGCGGTCCTGAAAGCGATGTTTTGAGAGCTACCGAAGCAATAAGATTATCTATGTTAAATCCAGAATTACAAATTATTATCACTGGCCAAAATTTTTTAAACCAAGAAAAAACGCAAGCCTTAAAATTAAAAAACCATTTAATTGAGCAAGGGATAAATTCTGAAAATATACTATTAGAAAAGAAATCAAGAACTACCGGCGAAAGCGCTAAAAATATCAAAATAATACTAGAAACAGAAGAATTCTTTCTAATAACCTCTGGGTATCATTTACCTCGTTCTATGTATTTGTTTCAAAAAGAAAAAACCAATCCCCTCCCAGCTCCGACCGACTTCAAGGTCTACAAAAGCTTTAATAAAAAAAAATGGGGATTAAGATATAGCAACTATAACCCATTAGACTTCTTCCCCTGCGCTCAAAACCTAAGGAATGTTAGCTTAGCTTTTCATGAATATTTTGGGCTTTTATACAGCCAGTTTGCAGATTGACAATAGGTCCTGTTCTAGTATAATGATTAATGTGTTTAACTGATGAAAAAATGAAAATTATTAAAGATAAAATTTCTATTCAAGAATTAAAAGAAATGGCCAAAAACATGTTTGGCGATTTAGTGAAAGTGGTAGTTGACGTGGAAAAAAGAATTATTGCCATTGATGCTGAATTGCACTCTGACGAAGAAGCGACATTAATTGAGAATGGTTCCAAACAAGAAAATCTTTGGGGAATTAACATTTATCCTGAAAATCAAGAAAAATTAATTGAATTTGATTCAATTATAAATTTACGTCCATCTCAGGAAAATTACAGTCAAAGAGTAGAAAATATGGAAATTCAAAAATCAATAACCGAAATAGTTAACGAATTAATTGAATGAATTATCAGCACAAAGAATTAGCTTCTGGTAAATGGAATAAATTAACGTTTATAGAACAAATGGCTAATCTGGGAAGTGAGGTGGGAAGAACAATCACATGGAAGAATCAAGACAAGCCAGATTACAGTAAAAGGGCCTTTGAGCGCGCTTTAGAACTTTTATACCTCACTATAGCAGACATTAAGAATAAACATCATTTAAGGGGCCTGACGCGTCTCCGCGAAGCATTAATAGATTACTTCAGCTTTGATAATGAGTTTAAATCATCTGATAAATTATGGCAGAATTATTTCTATGCCTTTAATTTCGCGGCTAGGCGTAATTTTTAAATAAAATAATAAACATAATCAAAAAATATGGATAACAACGAGAACAAAAACTACGATAATATTCATTTAAACCAAAACCGACACAAACATTCAGACCTTCTCCAAGAAGAAAAACCAAAAGACGAAAAAAAAGAACATCAAGAACAGCATACAGACGAAGACGAAATCGATTTAAGGGATTATATTAATGTAATCTTAAAAAGAAAATGGCAAATCGCCATAATTTTTGGTATTGCTGTAGTTGTGGCTGGCGTAATCAGCTTTTCAATGCCACTAACATTTGAAGCTAGTAATTTGGTGGAGATTGGAAGTATTAAAAAAATACAATTACAGAACATAGATGATATTAAGTCAGTTTTTAGAAGAGAAACTGTTTTGCAACAAATAAGAACAAAACTACAAGAACCTTTGAAAATTACGGAAACGACTACGACTAACGATATTTCAAAAATGTTTGATATACAAAATGGCAACAACAATAGCAATAGTTCTGTTTTTATTAAAATTGACGGCAAAGCTCAAACCCCAGAAGAAGCTGTAGAGGTTGTTAATGCAGTTACAGGCATACTATTAACCTATCATAATAATATCTTTGCCGAAGCGGAAAAAACCTTTAACACTGAGTTAGACACAATTGTTAAAAGTAAAGAAAAAACAGAGAAAGATATTGAAAGAATTACCACTGATATTAGTCGACTGAATGAAGATATATCAAAATATGAAGTAGAAATAAACAAAAGAGCTGAAGCCAGCACAGAAGGACAAGGAAGGATAGCGGAAAGCTATATCAATCTTTTGGCTGAGTTAAAAGACCAAAAAGAAAATAAAGAAGCCCAATTACTAAGCTTAGGACAAAAAATAGTTACATTAGATCAATCAATCCAAAACAAAGAATATGAAAGATTCTATGAAACTAAATCAACTGAGGTTGAAGTCCCAGCCACTCCCCCAGAAAAAAGAATTGCTCCCAACAGAAAACAAAATGTAATAATTGCTGGTATTCTGGGAATATTCATTGGTGTTCTCTACGCTTTTGCAACTGAATATTTTAGTAAAACAAAAGCATAAGATATAACAAAAAATTAGATTTAAAAAGCTTGGTGGCTCTCAGCCACCAAGCTTTTGTTTATCTCTATTATCTATTCTATTATTCTTTAGGTTCTTTAAGAGCTTGTAATATTTTTCCCCTTAACTCTTTTGCTAATTTGGGATCATCCCTTAATGCTTGTTTTGATTTCTCCCAACCAACGCCTAATTTAGTCTTCTCATAACTTAGAGTATTCCCAGATTTTTTGACTAAACCATATTTAGCTCCCAAATTAAGTAAATCCCCTTCCCAAGAAATACCTTGATTATACATAATCTCAAATTCACAGGTTTTAAATGGAGGAGCAACTTTATTTTTAGCAATTTTTGCTTTAACTTTATTACCAATAACTTCATCTCCTTTTTTGATTTGAGCCAAACGTTTAAGCTCAATCCTAACCGAGGAATAAAACTTTAAGGCTAATCCACCAGTTGTTGTCTCTGGGTTGCCGAAAAACACACCTATTTTCATTCTTATCTGGTTTATAAAAATAACCGATGTATGTGTTTTACTGACAATGCTTGTTAGCTTCCTTAAGGCTTGACTCATCAAACGTGCCTGGAGTCCCATATGTGAATCGCCCATATCTCCTTCTATTTCTTTTTTAGGAGTTAATGCGGCAACAGAATCAATAACAATAACATCGATTCCATTAGAGCGCACCAATGTTTCTACTATCTCTAATGCTTGCTCTCCAGTATCTGGCTGAGATATTAATAAATCGTTAATATTAACGCCAATTCTTTTGGCATATTCTGGGTCCAAAGCATGCTCAGCATCAACAAAAGCGGCTACACCACCCTTTTTTTGAGACTGAGCAATAATATGGAGAGCTAAAGTGCTTTTTCCTGACATTTCTTTTCCAAATATCTCAATAACCCTTCCTTTGGGCACGCCCCCTATTCCTAGGGCCATATCTAAAGAAAAGCATCCCGTTGGGATAGAATCAACCTCCATCATCTTAGCTTCTTTTAGTCTCATTATGGATCCTTCTCCGAACCTCTCTTTAATTTGATTTATAGCAACTTCCGTCGCTTTTTGACGATCAGTAAGTGGGACCTTCTTTTTCTCTTTTGTTTTTGAAGTCATATTTTTAGTGTATTATTCTTGTAAAATTATTTTGCGAAAAATTACTTTTTCTTGAGAATACTTTTTTTTAGCTGAAATTTTAATAGTATTTAAACCAGGCAATAATTTTATTTCCTTTTTAAAATTTCCATCACTAACCTGTCCGATGGGTTGATCGTTTATAAAAACATCTGCCCCTAAGTCAACATTGCCAGCAATTGTTAAATACGATTCAGTAGTAACTAGATCCTGAGAAGGGCTCAAAACTTCTAAATTAGATGTAAAAATAACTCTTTTAATGCTAAACCCAATATATAAAAAAATTAATAAAATAATAATTATAATGAGATAAATTCTAATATCAAAAATACTTTGAGGCCGTTTTTTGACTTTTAGAATATTGGGAATTTCTGTATCTGATCTTTGACTAAATTCTTTTCGCCATTTCTCAACTATTTTGGCCGGGTTTAATCTCAAAAATTCAGCATATCTCTCTAGAAATCCCTTAATATAAGTAGACCCGGGTAATTTATAAAAATCGTCTGCTTCTAAATATTCCAAATATTTTTTATCAATACCAGTTTTTTTTTCAGCGTTTTCTAATGTCCATTTATGACTTTGACGTGCTTTTTTTAAAATGCCACCAATAGTATTTTGAAAAATTGATTTAGACGAAAACATATATTATGCGTTTAACCAATTAGGGGTAATCGAACATTCATACAGTTAATTAATCTGGGCCTATAAGTCGTTATCATAGGTTCTCTCTTCCGGCTCTCCATCCTCTTCATATGACTTTTTATAAACTTCACGAGGTTTAGCTCCATCTGCTGGACCAATAGTGCCTTCTTCTTCTAATAAATCTAAAAGTCGCGCTGCCCGCGCATAACCAACCCTTAGCCTTCTTTGTAAAAAAGAAGCAGAAGCTTTGCCCGCCCTAATAATTGTTTCTCTTGCTTGAGGTAATAATTCGTCTTCCTGTAAATCCCTAAATCTACCATTCTTAGCTAATGAAGACCGTGACTCAATGATATTGTCTTCATAATGAGGCTCAGCAATATTTTTCAAATAATCAACTACTCCCTTAATTTCTTCATCAGAAACATAAGCCCCCTGTATCCTTTTAGGCTTTGATAATTCGGCATTAGTAAAAAGCATATCTCCCCTTCCTAACAACTTTTCTGCCCCAGAAAAATCTAAGATTGTACGTGAATCAGAATTAGAAACAACTGAAAAAGCCACTCGAGCTGTAATATTGGCCTTTATTAAACCGGTAATAACATCGACCGATGGTCTTTGAGTCGCCATAACTAAATGAATACCAATAGCTCGAGCCATTTGAGCTAATCTAATAATACAAGCCTCTATATCTTGAGCAGCAACGGCCATTAAATCAGCTAATTCATCAATAACAATCACAATATATGGTAATTTATTGTTAGGATTAATACTATTGTAGCTAGAAATATCTCTCTTTTTAGCTTCAGCTATAACATCAAATCGTCTCTCCATCTCACTGACAGCCCACTTAAGAGCATTGACCGTCTTTGTAACGTCTGTAATTACTGGAGTTAATAAATGCGGCAACCCATTATAGAGAGTTAACTCTACTCGTTTAGGGTCAATAAAAATAAATTTCAAATCATCAATAGAATTTTGATAAAGTAGGCTAAGTATTATAGTATTTAAAAATATTGTTTTACCTGAACCAGTAGCTCCTGCCACTAATAAATGAGGCATACGAGATAAATCAGCTAAACAAATATCACCGGCCACATTTCTTCCTAATCCTAAGGTTAAATTATTTTTTCTTTGTCTAAAAACGCTACTACCTAAAATTTCCCTCAATCGAATAATAGCCACCTTTTGGTTAGGGACTTCAATACCCACTAAAGATTTGCCAGGGATAGGGGCTTCAATACGAATAGGATGTGCAGCCAACGCTAAGGCTAAGTCATTGCTTAGACTAGTAATCCTTGAAAGCTTCACCCCCTCTGATGGTTTAAGAGTATATTGGGTAACAGTAGGTCCTACATTTATTTCTTTCATTTCTACTGGAATTGAAAAATTTTCTAAAGTTTTTTTAATAATAAAAACGTTTGCTTTAGTGTCGCCACCATGGGCTTTACTAGAATCGCTTTCTAATAAATTAAGAGGTAAATCAACCTTGGGAAAACCTTTAGAAAGAGGAACTGTTATTTTTAAATTCTCTTTTTCAATAGGATATGATTTTTTAGATAACGTAGAGTCAGCTGCTGCTATCTCTTCTGATATTCTTTTTAAAGGAGAAAAAGCCTTCTTGTGAATAATTTTTTTTGATTTTTTTTCAACTTCTATTATTTCCTCATGCCCATCTTCGTCATCTTCCAATTCAGCTTCTTCTTGATTTCTTAAAGAAAGAGGACTCTTAAAAAATTTAATTTTTATCAAATCATCAAAAATAATAATTAAAGTTACTAAAAAAATACAAACTAAAATCAAAATTGTAGCTAAATTCCCAAAAGTATTTACCAAAAAATAACTAATAGCATAACCAAGATAACCTCCACCTTTATGTGCATTTAACGCAGTTGAATCAGAAACAAAACCAAGATGTGCAATGCCCGCAGAGATTAAAACCAATAAAAATAAACTAAAAACTCTGACATTGAATTTTCGTTGTTTTTTTTGAATTTTGAAATAATTTAAAAATAAATAAGAAAGAATTAAAAAAAACAATGGGACCACCCAACTAACCCACCCAAGTAAAATAAGAAACCCTTGAGCTAAAAAGTTTCCAGCTAAACCAGCTGAATCCAATAATCCTAAAAATAAAATAATCGCTAAAGTAATTAAAACGATAACGATAATTAAATGCTGAGACCTGGACTGATTTTTTTTGATTTTAAGTTGTTTTTTCTTTCCTTTGGGACGAGACATAATAAATAAATGTTATTATATATAAAAACTTGTTCACTGTGTTCTCAGAATCTTGTTGTTCAGCTTATTCACAATAAAAGCATTAGTATATCTATGTATTATTGATATATAAATATACTAATAATATGATAACATTTTTTAATTTCTTAATCCAGTACCAGCAGGGATAAGACGACCAACAATAACATTTTCTTTTAAGCCACGTAAATAATCAGAACGTCCGTTAATAGCTGTATTAACTAAAACCCTAGAAGTTTCTTGAAAAGATGCTGCCGAAAGCCAACTATCCGTAGAAAGAGAGACTTTGGTAATACCTAATAATATTTCTTCTGCTACAGCTTTTTTTTGAGAAGGATTTTTTAATCCACTATTAGCCTCCGATAAATAAGATTTAGGGATTATTTCTCCAGGGAAAAGATCAGTATCTCCGCCATCTTGGACTAAACAACGAGAAAACATTTGACGAATAATCATCTCTACATGTTTATCATTCAAATGCTGACCCTGAGAAGAATAAATATGTTGAACTTCACGTAAAATATATTTTTCGACTTCTCTTTTTCCGCGTAGTCGATAAAATTCGCGTAAATCTAAACTACCGTCTGTGAGTTGTTCTCCGGCCTTAATCTTGGCCTTGTTCTCTACCCAAATACTGCGATTAGTAGCATCAAATTCCAGCTCTTCATCAACTTTATGAGTAATAATAATATTTTTTTCTTCATCTATTTCGATTTGTCCTTCATTCTTAGCTAATATTTTCTTCTTATTTTGGATAGCTAAAATTCCTTTCTCTTCTATTTTTTGACCATCTTTCACTTTAATATCCCAAGCTTCTTCTTTGTTAAAACGATGAATTTCTTTTTTATCAATCTGATATTTAACAACAATTTTCCTTTCTTCGTCGTTATTGGTCACTAGAGCCTCACCGTCTGCTGGAGCTAAAAATGCTTGACCCTTCCCCGAACGAACTTCAAAAAGCTCTTCTACCCGTGGTAAACCTTGGGTAATGTCAGTCTCAGCTACTCCTCCAGTATGAAAGGTACGAAGTGTTAACTGAGTCCCCGGCTCTCCTATACTTTGAGCAGCAATAACACCAACTGGAGTCCCAATTTTAACTGGTTTATTGTATGATAAGTCGTAACCATAACATTTAGCGCAAATTCCTCGAACGCTCTTACAAGTTAAAACCGAACGAATTAAAAATTCAGGAGGATTAATTTTGTTAATAATTTCAGCTTTTTTACGATCTATAATTTCATTAGGTTTAATAACAATTTTTTTTGTTTTAGGATCTCTTAATATTTGAGCCGAAGTTCTGCCAAACAAACGATTCCTCCATGTTTCCACCATTTCTTCATTATCTTCTCTCGTTAAGAGTAATCCTTTACTTTCTCCACAATCTTCTTCTGTTATTAATAAATCTTGAGAAACATCCACCATTCGGCGAGTTAAATATCCAGCTTTAGCCGTTCGTAAAGCTGTATCTGAAGACCCTTTGCGCGAGCCATGCGAAGACATAAAATATTCTAAAGTATTGTACCCCTCTTTTAAAGAAGACTTAATAGGCAATTCAATCAATTTTCCACTTGGAGAACGAACAATACCTCTCATCCCCACCATCTGCACAAACTGCGACCATGATCCACGTGCCCCCGATTCAACCATAGAAAAAACCGAACTAAAAACAGGTCTATTTTCTTTAACTGAACTTGTGACCTTGTCTTTAGCGTCAATCCATTCTTCTATCGTTTTTAAATATCTCTCGTCTTCTGCTAAAAGCCCCATCTCATATTGAGAGTTTATTTCTTTAATATGTTTTTCTGTTTCCTGAATAATTTTATGTTTATCTTTAATGTCTGGTAAATCATCCATACCAAAAGAAAGTCCAGAACCTGTTAAATAACTAAATCCCATATCTTTGATTTGGTCTAAAACTTTTACTACATTTTTTAAATCTCCTTGATCTATAGATTTAGTTACAATTTTTCCCAGTTCTTTCTTGTCTATTACCTTGTCCATATCATAAAGACCTGGAGGAAGAATAGAATAAAAAATTATTCTTCCGACGCTAACATCTCTAATCTTTTTGTCAATTCTAACTTTTATTCTTTCCTGTAACCCAATCTTCCTTAATTCATAAGCCAAAACAGCTTCTTCTCTTGAAGAAAAAATATGCATTTTCTCTTTCTTTTTTTCTTTTAAAAATGTCATATAATATATTCCCCAAACCATATCTAGACTGGGGGTAACCACTGAATTACCGGTAGCGGGTTTTAATAAATTATTAGTAGACAAAATAAGATCTTCCACTTCTTTTTTAGCCATATCTGTAATTGGAACATGAATCGACATTGTGTCTCCATCAAAATCAGCATTAAAAGCAGCACAGACTAAAGGATGAAGATGAATAGCCTTCCCTTCCACTAAGACAGGCCTAAACCCCTGGACGCCAAGACGATGTAATGTAGGGGCCCTATTCAATAATACATAAGATTCTTTAACAATTTTTTCCAAAATTACCCAAACATCTTCTGTCTTTTGCTCAATAAGTCTATTGGCACTACGCACATTGTGTACCAATCCCTTTTTAATTAATTTAGATGCTATAAAAGGCTTAAATAGTTCAATAGCCATTATTTTAGGAACTCCGCATTGATCAAGCTTTAATTTCGGCCCCACCACAATTACCGATCTACCAGAATAATCTACTCTTTTCCCTAATAAATTCTGACGAAAACGACCCTGTTTGCCTTTAAGAATATCAGCTAATGACTTTAATGACCGGCGCTGACCAGTAGAAGAAATAACCGTTTTCCCAGATCGCATATTGTTATCAAATAAAGCATCTACTGCTTCTTGAAGCATTCTTTTTTCATTACGCAAAATAACCTCTGGAGCCTTTAAATCATAAAGTCTTTTTAAGCGATTGTTACGATTAATAACCCGACGGTACAAATCATTTAAGTCTGAAGAAGCAAATCGACCACCGTCAAGAGGGACTAATGGCCGTAATTCAGGAGGAACAACTGGAATCGCCTTTAATACCATGTCTTCGGGTTTAATTTTATTAGCAATAAAACTACGAAGATATTTTATTCTCTGAATTATTTTTTTTCTTTTAGCTAAATCAGTAATAGTATTTTTCTTTTTATCTAAATCTTTAACCATTCCCACTAAATCAGCTTTAGCTAATAACTTAGAGATCGCATCAGCACCAATGTCAGCGCTAAAAATATGACCATATTTTAAAGAAAGATCCCTATATTCAAATTCTGTCAATAACTGTTTTTCCTTTAAATCCATTATTTCTTTTTTGGTTTCTTTGTATTTATCCCCTAAAGCCAGAATATCATCATCTTTTGTTTTGTCGCTCATTAACTCTTTTCTTTTTGTCTTATATTCTCCCTCCAGATCCTCGAGGAGTTCTTTTTTTAAATCTTCATGAACTTCAGTAATAATAAAATTAGCAAAATAAATTACTTTCTCTAAAGACTGAATAGACACTTGTAAAACTAAACCTATTTTAGAGGGCAAACTGCGTAAAAACCAAATATGAGTTACTGGCGCCGCTAAATCAATATGACCAAACCTTTCTCTCCTAACTAAACTACGAGTCACTTCTACTCCACAACGATCACAAATAATACCCTTGTAGCGCAGCTTTTGATACTTACCGCAAGCGCATTGCCAATCTTTAACTGGCCCAAAAATTTTTTGACAAAACAAACCATCTCGCTCTGGTTTACGACTGCGATAATTAATGGTTTCTGGTTTAGTAACCTCTCCGTGCGACCAAGACCTAATCTGTTCAGCGGATGCTAAAGTCATACGAATTTCATTAAAATCGCGATGTTTCTTTCGGTCAAAGTTAGATAATACTAAAGTCGAAATTGTAGATGGATTAGCCATAAATTTAAACTAATTTTATTTTATTTTTTTTCCGTTTTTAATTATTTCAATATTTAAACACAAACCCTTTAGTTCTCTAACTAAAACATTGAATGATTCTGGAACATTAATTTCCTTTACCGGAATGCCTTTAATAATAGATTCATAAGCTTTTGTACGTCCAATCACATCGTCAGATTTAATGGTTAACATTTCCTGTAATGTATAAGCCGCACCATATCCTTCTAATGCCCAAACCTCCATCTCACCAAATCTTTGTCCGCCAAATTGCGCTTTTCCTCCTAATGGTTGTTGTGTAATAAGAGAATAAGGACCAATAGAACGTTGATGAATCTTGTCTTCTATCAAATGATTTAATTTTAAAAAGTAAATATAACCAACCGTGGTTCTGTTTTCAAATCTTTCCCCAGTTCTTCCATCATAAAGATACATTTTTCCATCAGCCGAATAACCGGCTTTAACTAATTCTTCTTTAATTTCTTTTCCTGTAACTCCATTTAAAACTGGAGTAGCTGCCCTATAATTTAATTTCTTAGCAGCCAAACCCAAATGAGTTTCTAAAATTTGTCCAATATTCATACGAGAAACAACTCCCAAAGGGTTGAGAACAACATCAACTGCCCGACCATCTTTTAAATAAGGCATATTTTCTTGGGGAACAATTCTAGACACCACCCCCTTATTGCCGTGACGACCAGACATTTTGTCGCCAATCTGAATTTTTCTTAAATCAGCAACTAAAATCTGTATAGATTTAATTACACCCGGAGGTAATTTATCCCCATCCTCTCTTGAAAACATTTTAACTCCAATTACCTTGCCGTGTTCGCCATGTTCAAGATAAAGAGAAGAGTCTCGAATATCTTGAGCTTTCTCTCCAAAAATTGCCCTTAGAAGCTTTTCTTCAGCTGTCAGCTCTACTTCTCCTCGAGGAGTAATTTTACCAACCAAAATATCTCCTGATCTTACTTCCGCTCCAATTCTAATAATGCCTTCTTCGTCTAAGTCTTTGAATTTTGCTTCACTTACATTAGGAATATCACGAGTAGTCATCTCTGGACCAAATTTCGTTTCGCGAATGTCAATTGTATGTTCATCAATATGCAAAGAAGTAAATTTATCGTTTTGGACTAAACGCGAAGACAATAGAACAGCATCCTCAAAGTTACCGCCATCCCAAGACATAAACGCACAAAGAACATTATGTCCTAAAGCTAATTCTCCATTTTCCATTGAAGCACCTTCGACTAAAATATCTCCTGCTTTAAATTTTTCCCCTTTACTAATTGCAGGTCGTTGATTAAAACAAGTATTAAAATTAGAACGATTATATTTTTTTAAATTGTATTTCTGAACACAACCTGATTTATATCGCAAAACAATATGAGCAGAATCAACCTCTATTACTTCTCCATCTTCGGGAGCTTCAAGTAAATGACCAGAATCCCGAGCAGCTCGGCTTTCAATACCCGTCCCTACTAGGGGAGCATCCGGCCTAATCAAAGGGACTGCTTGGCGTTGCATATTACTGCCCATTAAAGCCCTAACCCCGTCATCATGCTCCAAGAAAGGAATAAGCGAAGTTGCCACGCTAACAATTTGATTAGAGGCAATATCAGTAAATTCAACTTCACTGGTTTTGCAAAAGCCAGGTTGGCCATAAATTCGGGCCTCCACATCACTGTTGATAATCTTATTGTTTTTATCAATAACAGAAGTAAATGGCATTAAAATGTGTTCCTCTTCTTCAAATGCATTTAAGTAAACGATCTCCTTGGTTATTTTCCCATTCTTTACCCTGTAATAGGGAGTTTCGATAAATCCATATTCATTTAAGCGAGAATAGCAAGCTAGATAATTAACCAATCCGACATTAGGCCCTTCAGGAGTAGCAATAGGACAAATTTTACCATAATAAGTTCTATGTACATCACGTACTTCAAATCCAGCACGATCTCGAGATAAACCACCAGGGCCAACAACAGTTAATCTTCTTTTGTGTTCTAATTCAGAAAGTATATTAGTTTGGTCCATGAACTGAGAAAGCTGAGAAGACATAAAGAATTCTCTGATTACTCCAACAATTGGTTTAATATTTATTAATTGAGCTGGTCCATATTTTCTTGATTCAATAAGCCCCATTCTGTCACGAACAATCCTTTGCACCCTTAGCATCCCTACTCTCATCCTGTTTTGCACTAATTCTCCGATAGCTCTTACCCGACGATTAGATAAATGGTCTATATCATCTGCCGGAGTTTGCCGAACATTAAGTCTAATTAATTCGCCAATGACAGCTTTAATATCTTCTGGTCTAATAGTGCGCTTGGTTATTTTAGGGTCCAAATGAAGTCTCTGGTTTAGTTTATATCTTCCTACTTTACTAAGATCATAACGACCATGATTAAAAAACATAGCATAAATTAAAGACTTGGCATTATCAACAGTTGCCAAGTCTCCTGGTCTAACTTTATGATAGACCTCAATTAATCCTTCATCTTCTGAGGCTGAAGGATCTTTATCTAAAGTATTCTGGATATATTCACTACCCATAATCTCTTTGTCTCTTTTGAATAAATCTAAAATTTCCGTGTCTGAACCAAAACCAAAAACCCTTAAAAGGGCGGTAGCAGGAATTTTTCTTTGACGATCAATCCTGGCCCAAATTATCCCTTTAGTATCGGTCTCAAACTCAAGCCATGCCCCCCTATCCGGGATAACCTTAGCAGTATAGTGAAACTTACCCTTAAGACGATTACGAGAAAAAATAATGCCTGGCGATCTAATTAATTGCTGAATAATAACTCTTTCAATTCCATTAATTATTAAAGTTCCCTTGTCTGTCATTAGGGGAATGTCGCCAAAATAAATATCTTGTTCTCTTTTTTTCCCTGTATTTTTGTTAACTAAACACACCTTTACTGTTAAAGGTGCTTCATAGGTTAAATTTCTACTTTTACTAATAATTTCGTCAAATTTTGGTTTCCCTAAAGAACAATTCAAAAAATGCAATTCGAAACTTTTGCCAACTAAGTCTTCAATCGGAGAAAACTCTTTTATCAGCTCTTCTATCCCTCTGTTCAAAAACCAGTCGTACGATAATTTCTGATTTTTCGTCAAGTCCGGCAAAACAGCATTAGGATTAATTGTAGCTTTTGAAAAAAATTTACGTTTTTGGCAAAACATACAACAAAAATACTAAAAACTCTCCTAGGTAAAACCTAAGAGGTTATTATAATTTTTAAAATTTAATCAAGTTTATAAACAAGATAAAAAAAATTAAATAGTTTCAATAAAAAAAACAATTATAAGTAGAATTGCTTTCATTTATATAAATTTTAACTAAAAAATATAAATCTGTCAAGTAAATTTATTAAAATTATCCACAGTTTATCCCCAGTTATTTACTAAAACACAAGGGTTTTAATACAATCTTTTACCACTAATCTATCATCCCATTCTGTTTTTTGACCATTTGCTCCCATAATCCACGGTTCGCAACCTTTGCCCGTGATAATTACAATATCTCCTTTCTGAGCCATACCTAAAGCTTTTTTAATTGCTACCCTTCTATCAATAATCTTTTGGAACTTTTTATTCTTAATACCAGAGGCTATCTGATTAATAATTTCCCACGGATCTTCGTTGTAAGGGTCTTCATTGGTAATAATAATCTCATCGGCATACTCTTCTGCTAAAGCCCCGAAAAGAGGCCTTTTCTGTTTATCCCTTCCGCCACCAGCTGAGCCGATAACACAAATTAATTTTTTTTCTTCTTTTTTAAGAGCCTGATATACCTTTTCTAAAGAATCTGGAGTGTGAGCATAATCAACGATAACTTGAAAAGGATGATCAACTATAACTTCCATTCTACCGGGAATTGTTTTTATTTTAGATAAAGCTTGCTCACAAATGCTTAAATTTATTCCCTGAGACTGAGCAAAACAAATTGCGCTTAGACTATTAAGAATATTAAATTTTCCTTTTAAGTTAATTTGAAAATTCGTATTGTGAATTGTAAATTCTGATCCTTCATCCATTGTCCTGATATTCTTTGCGTTAATAATATCCAAGCTATATTTCTTTAGTTCGGCTGAATTTTGAATAGTGTGCCCATATTCCTTATCAAATCCAAAATTCAAAAAATATGAACTGTTTTCATCATCTAAATTTACAATATTAATCTTTGGAATAAATCGACCATTAATTGTTTTGCGATGTCCCCTACTTGTGTGTTGAAAAAGTTTTTGCTTCGTCTGACGATATTTTTCAAAACTTCCATGCGACTCAATATGCTCTGGAGATAAATTGGTAAAAATACAAACATCATAATTAATACCTAAGTGCCTATACTGATTTATTCCCTGAGAGGTTGTCTCTATAATAGCATATTCGCATTGATTTTTCAGCATTCTTTTTAAAAGCTTTTGTAGAGAAAAACGACCCAACATAGTCATTTTTCTTTTATTAGTAAACTCTTTTCCTGCAATTTTAAAATTAAATGTAGTTGTTAATCCAACCTTATGTCCCTCTTCTTCTAAAATTTTACAAATTAAATTAGCAATCGTAGATTTACCAGCCGTTCCTGTAATACCAACGACAATCATTTTACGACTTGGATAATTATAGACAAAAGCTGATATATAAGCTAAGGACCAATGATAAAATCGCCAAATGAATTTAGGAATTATTTTTTTAAAAATTCTTTTCACAAACATTTAAATCTAATTTTAACTTATCTTCTACAACTTTGTAGAAGAGTTTCTGTAGTAATAATTGTGTAAAAATATAAAAGACTAAGTTTTGCTTTTATTTGTCAAGTCAAGAAATTATCCCTACGAACAACAATTAATGCAGCTTTACAAAACGCAAAGGTTGGGAATGAGTTCCCTTCTAAGGAGTGTAATAATGTCTTTATTCTTTAAAATATTTTTTTTCTAAAAATTTAGTAAATTTATCCATCTCAGCTCTGTATCTTTCTAATTCTAAAGCAAATCTTTCTTTCTCTTTCTCTGTCATTTCTTGATTATGACATTTAACAAAGGTATCGTACTCACCATTATTCATATTACAACGAATATCAAAATCGCTTTCAATATTTTCTTCAATTATTATTTTTGTATTTTCTTCCACAGATCTATTCTCATAAAATTCATCTAACAATAATTTCATTTTACGCTGAAGCTTTTTATTTTTCTCTCTCCATTCTTTAAAACAATTAGTTTCCCCATTTTGTTTACATTTACGAATAGCTTCCCAATATGCATCCATGTTATCCGCACCTTTTATTTGATCTAAAGATATCTTATATGCTTGAGCAACACTCTGAAAAATTTCTTTTGCTTTTATAAATCTTTCTTTGGGCTTAGATAATGATTCAATAGCAACCCATGGCGTAGGCACTCCGCCATTAATGTGTCCCTCACATGACTGAGAGGTGTGGAAACCTAAAACATTCAAATAAATAACTGTATTCTTAATCCCCTCATCAATACCTTTGCCTAAACCGTCTCTCTAGCCCTCAATATTATTTTTAATGTCTTCTATTTTACTCGTCTTTTTACTTTCTTTTAAATCTTTCTTATTATCTAGCGGATTTTCAATTTTAAATTGCCCAAAATTCATAAATATTTACAACGTAATTATCATATATCATATTCTCCCATACAATTTAAATATTCATCATTTTGTTCCCACTGACATTGACCGTCTATACAAAGGCATTGAGTTTTTGGCAAACATTTAAACCAAGGCGCTCCTTCACAAGTACTTATCGTTTGCTCCCCCACCTTTGAACATATTTCGTTAGAACAACCAGCTATTATACAATCAGAATTAACACTACAATTCTTAATATTTTTTGTGGACCCGATATCACGTCCACAATCTTCCGGACAACTCTCTGGTGTTTCTATTGGCGGGCACCCTGGTCCCATACAAGTTATTTCCTGACAGTATCCATCACCACAATTGTTCTTGTTCTGAACAATGTCTTCTTGGGGAGTAGTCTTGGGTACTACTATTTTGTTTTCTACCCCCTTTATAGCGCCATTATCAGTTTCTGTAATAGCTTCTAATGCTCCCTCCTGTCCTTTGACAACGATATCCTGGTTATCATTATTTTGCATAAAATCCTCCATAGTACAGCCACCAATCAATATCGTTATACTAAAAAATAATAATATTGAGATACAAACGAAAAAAATCTTCATAACTTTCATATAAATTTTTGTTAATTATTGGACTAACCTATGTGTTAATTTATTTATAATCCAATTTTTCAGAATTTATAAAATATATTTTTAAAAATTGAGAACAGAAATACTAGTTTTTTATTCCTCTTTGCTTAAAGTTATTTTACTTAATCTCTCATAATCCGGAAGTTCTTGAATATTGTTAATTCCAAGATGTTTAATAAAATCTAAACTCACAGAATAAATATTATTATAATAACCCATTTGGTCACCACCATTTTTAGCATTGTCGCCTGAAGACATACCACTAACCACCTTCTCTGTTATAAGACCCTTTACCATGAGGTGCCGAAGAATAATATTACAATTTACTCCTCTAATTTTTTCTAGATTCAATCTATCTAATGGTCCCCGATAAGCAATAATTGATAATGTCTCCAAAGAGGCTGGAGTAAGTTCTTG
>Ga0307992_1000480_pt1 | contig 25355 bp, 8 predicted proteins | sample EllFjometagen133_FD_203162 | JGI IMG/M metagenome (GOLD analysis project Ga0307992, IMG submission 203162) | Marine microbial communities from Ellis Fjord, Antarctic Ocean - #133 | ecosystem: Environmental > Aquatic > Marine > Unclassified | place: Southern Ocean | collected 2014-10-08
AGATAACTCAACTATGGGCTGAAGTTCAAACCGCATTCGATGCTTCAGAATCAAATTATCGCAACCAACAGGTAACCATGGGGTTGATCGCGGGTGCCTATCTTTGGAATATTGCTGATGCATGGTTCTTTATGCCTAGAAGAACTGAAAGCAACTGGTCAACAGGGGTGTCGGCTGGTGGGAATACGATCTCTGCACACATTCAGGTGAAGTTACCTTGAGCATCAGATATCTCTATACCGTAATTTTTGCACTAATACTTTTGGGATGTTCATCTCATGAGGAGTTGCCACCACCTGACAATCCATTTGACCCTGGAAATCCCGACTATGTAGATCCTGAGGCTGAAATCATCAGCGGTCCAGCAGAAGGGGAAATAGTGGAAAGTACTTCTGTCACTCTTGTCTGGGAAGGGAACGAAAGTGCTACTGAATATCGCTACAAATTCGATTCTCCCAACTGGTCAGATTGGAATGCTGCTACCAGTCATACATTTGATTATCTGGATGAAGGGAATCACAGTTTTGAGATTCAAGCCAAGAGTGTGAATGGGGATGAACAACCTGGTTCTACCCTTTTGGATTTTGAGGTGGATGCTGTATCTGGACCTGCGGCAATTATCAACCCTTATCGGCAATTTGGAAATCCTGGAGATACTCTCACATATCAAATTATAGCAGAAGAAGTGACCAATCTATTTGCCATTGAGTGTGCGGTCTCGATTAATGAGGATTATTTGGAATTATCAGAGGTAATTAATGGGGAAGTGCTCACTCAATGGGGTGGTGAAGCCTTACTTATTCAGGAGATGACTTTATCTTCACTATCTTTGTCAATGGTAGCTGTTGAGGGCACTGGGAGTCCATTTTCTGGTACAACATCAATAGCTACTCTGGAAATAATAATCAGACCTTCAGCAATGATAACATCAACAGTGATAGCAATTGAAATAATTGAACTAACATACCTGGATCCAGCGCTGACAGCCATAGGTGATGTCAGTGTGCGGATGGGTAAATTGTCCGATCCCTAGGTGAAGTAATAGCACGCAAAGCTGGTATAATTGATCAGCGGTTTAGATTTATTAAAAAGTGGGAGAATAAAATGAAACTAGTTACATCACTTATGCTCATCACAATGACTACGTTTGTAGTGGCAAATACAATAAATGTACCTGCTGATTTCAGTACTATCCAGGCTGGCTTGAACGCTGCAAACGCTGGAGACACAGTATTTGTATCAGCTGGTACTTATTATGAAAATGACATAGAATGGCCATTCATAGCAAGCATAAAACTAATTGGTGAAGATAAAGAAACGACAATTGTGGATGGATCTAATAATGGCAACATATTTATCATATTACCTCCAAATGGTTCACATGAGGATAATATCATATCACCCTCAACCCTAATTAGTGGGTTTACAATTCAAAATGGTAATGCCAATGGCAGCTACTATTCCTGGGTGACCGGAGCTTTAGGCAAGGGAGCAGCTATCTATGCGGAATATGCATACATAACTTTAAATAATTTAAACATTCGAAATAATTATTCGAATTCTTCAGCAGCATTGTATATGAGGAACAACAATCGAGTTGAAAATGAAGTTATTAATTTTGATAATTTAAACATTGAAAATAACACATGTGGAGTTTCATATGGAGGAGCAGAGATTTTACTCTATGACGCTGCTTTGGGTGGTGAGACATCCTTCAGTATTTCTAATTCAAGTTTTATTAACAATGTTGCTACAATAGGCGAATGCGGTGGATTAAAAATCCTTGCTGAATGGAATGAGGTGTCTATCAGTCATTGTTTATTCATCGGAAATAGTTCTTCAAATTATAGTTCAGCCCTAAATTTGACTTGTAGTGCACCATTCAACATTATAAGCAATTCACTTTTTTCTGGAAATACGGGAGGTGGTCTGGATGGTAGAACAATATGGGCGCCTAGTACAACAATAATCAATTCTATTATATATAATAATGGTTATAACATGAATGAAGTTAATAATATGACGTCATTTAGCTCCCTCATATCTAACTATGTATACCTGGATGGAGTGTGTCATAATTGTGTTGATTTAGACCCCTTGTTTAATGATACAGAAAACGGTGACTATACGTTATTACCTGAATCACCTTGCATAGATGCTGGAACGGCTATGGTCCAGATAGATGGTGAAGTGATTTATGATTTATCTCAGGAAGAATACATTGGGTTTGCTCCCGACATTGGGCTTGAGGAAACCTCACAGATGTTTATCTATGATCCGGTGCTTCTATCTGTAGAAGACGTTCCTGAAGATCAGGGTGGTAAAGTATTCGTTGATTTTCAACGCTCTTTCTATGATAGAGAGGGCTTTCTTAGAACTACAAGCTATCAGGTAGAAGTCTTTGATACTGGACAGTGGGTAGGGGTAGCTACTCAGAATGCATATAATGATTCAATATACAGAGTACTGGTTAACACAATATCTGACTCAAGTTCTAGTTTCGATGGAGTTTATGGGTATAGAGTGATTGCGAGTATGGATGAGGGGAATTTTGTAAGCGATACCATAACTGGGTATTCTTTAGACAATACTCCACCTTTTGCTCCAGAGGCGCTACTATTCAATTTCTCTAATGGTTCTCTCAATGCTTCCTGGGAATCACTGAATAACCCAGATCTATACTTCTGGGAAGTTTTTAAAGATGGAGTGCTATTTCAGCAAGGCTCGAATCAGATCTTTACTGACAGCTATATTTTTGGCGAAACCCATACTTACACTATTCGTGGGATAGACATTCATGAAAACATAGGTGAGTTCTCTGAACCCTTTGGAATTAGCTACGGTACTTTGGGAGATGTAACCTGGGATGATGGAATCAATGTTCTTGATGCTACAAGTCTAATTTACATGATCATTCATCCTGAACTGGAATTTACCGTAGGTGAAATCTGGGCAGCTGATATGAACAACGACGATGCGATAGATATTACTGACCTACCTTTGATAGTGGATATCATTATGGGTGGTGCCCTTTCTGAATTGGATTATGAGACTGGCCCTACATATATAACTATTGATGGCAATATCCTCTACCTGTCAACGGTAGAACCTGTTGTCGGTATTCAAATGAGACTCAACTCTCAAATAGATTTGCAGAACCTATCCAACCTATCAATGATGGCGGAAGGAGAACATGTTGCTCTGTACTCTCTTACGGAAGAGGCGTTAATAGGTAACAACATTCCCCTAATATATCTACCAGCAGGTGTGGCAATCGATGAATTAATTATCTCAAATCATTTAGGAGAACGGCTTGAAACAACCGTAGGTTTATCTCAAAGTGATATTCTTCCGAAACAGTTTGATGTGCATCCTAATTTCCCGAACCCGTTTAATCCAAGGACAACATTACGAATTGATTTGAAGGATGCAACTCACCTGAATGTTACTGTATTTAATATTAAAGCAGAAAAAGTTTATACAATAGTTGATAGTGATATGGCACCCGGCTATCACAGGTTTGAGTGGAATAGTAATGATCATCTTGGCAATCCCGTAAGTTCCGGAATCTATTTTTTGAGGGTAACTACTTCAGAAAATTTCAAAGTAATAAAGGCAACATTATTGAGATAGAAATACAAAATGTAAATAGATGAAATACTTAAAAATCATTCTGATTGCTGTTGTTCTAATGTCAGCCTCACAAGCTGGTAACAGACTGATAGTGAATGACACTACAATATCCAGCGGTGACACTGTTTGGGTAACTATTGATATGGAAAATGATGATGGAGTGGTGAGCTTTCAGTTTGATTTGGAGTTCCCTGAAACTTTGATATATAGTGGGGTCGCTGAACTTTCGGAAAGAGCTGTGGATCATGAATTGTATTACTCAATGATCGATGGTGTCTCAAGGGTAATGGCACTAAGTAATACTCTCACAACTTTCACAGGTAATTCAGGAACCCTGGTTACTTTGGGTTTCACCACCTCTCTGGAGCATGGAATATTTGATTTTGAATTAATAAATCCAATCCTTGGAGACCACAATTCTGAGAACATCCTCACGGGCTATGAAAACGGAACCATTACAATTGAACAGATTGATTATGATGGACCAGTTTGGCATGTTTCTTCTACCGGTTTAGACTCAAATTCTGGGTATGAGGAAAGCCCCTTTTCAACAATCCAGCATGGAATAGACCGATCGACTGATTTTGACACAGTCATTGTCCACCCCGGCATATACTTTGAAAACATAAATTTTAATGGGAAGAATGTTGTAGTCTCCTCACTTCAATTAACCACTAATGATACTTCGTACATTTCATCTACGATTATCGATGGAGGCTCGAGTGGATCTGTTGTAACCATTGGGTCTGGAGAGACGAATGCTTGTGTACTGAACGGATTTGTAATTCGGAATGGACTTAGCTTTGGTGGTGACGGTCTGAATGACGGGTATGGTGGTGGCATCTTTATAAATAATTATTCTTCCCCAATTCTTGACAACCTGATTGTTGAGGACAACGAATCAAACCATGAGGGGGGAGGCATACTGGTTGACCTATCGAATCCTGTCATTCGTAATTCAATAATTAGAAGAAATAGTAGTGGTGGTATTGCAATCATAGCCATGTCTAACCCTCTTATTGAGGGATGCATAGTCAAGGGCAATACCGATTCATGGGGTGCCGGAATCAAAATATCGGGGGGCGGCGGTTCTGTTGAAATAAGGCACACGGTAATATGCGAAAATATAGCGGAACTACATGGGGGTGGGCTTTATGCTTCAGGTACTGTGGCAAACCCAAGTACAGTTGATTTAGTTAATGTTACGATTGCTAATAATGAGGCCCCCACTTTTGGAGGTGGCGGTATTCTTGGAACAATGGAATCAGAAATTAATGTCGTTAATACTATTCTATGGGGCAACCAGCCTGATCAAATATCCCAGGAGCACACCAGTAGTATTGTGAATGTCTATTACTCAGATATTCAGAATGGATTTGAGGGTGAATCAAATTTAAATATTGATCCTCAATTTGATACAGAACCCGGTCATGAATATTATTTGACTGGGAACTCACCCTGTATCGATACTGGTGATCCAGATTTGGATAATGATGGGTATTATTGGGCTGTTGATTTTGATGATCAAGACGAAGATGGTACACGGTTAGATATTGGTGCTTTCAGCTTTTTTCAAGAAGACCTAAATCCTGAGGATAATTCAATAGCTTTTGATGGAATTGACGACTATGTGATAGTACCAAATGAGTATGGTCCATCAAATATAGGTCAAAATAGAACGATTGCAGCTTGGGTAAGACCAGAAGATTTATCTCCAAGACCATTGAGCTCAGGGATGACCGGTGAAATCGCATATGCCGTTGCACTCACACAACAGATCACATCAACTTATTCAGGGGCTCATTGGGGAGGTATTGGTATTGAGCTCTCCGAAAATCCCAGGTTTATGGCAATTGGTTATAATGGTCCTCCACTTTATACAGCAGCAGCGGGTATTGGCATTCCATTAGTTGGTGAATGGTACCATATAGCACTTGTCTTTGATGGATATGATTTACGATTATTTGTAAATGGTTTAGAAGAAGGATCTCAATCTTTTACAGGCTTTTATCCCACATCTACAGGGGGAGATGCAGCGCTGGTCATTGGTAGTCACCTGGCCAATCAGGAATTTAACTATACTTTTCCTGGCTTAATAGGTAACGTTCAACTCTGGAATAGGGCATTGCAGCCATCTGAATTACGAAGCCTGGTCTCTTCAGCTCCATCAGATTCTTTTGATACGGATCTAATTGGTCATTGGGCTCTTAATGAAGGAAGTGGCACATTTGTCTCAGATGAAAGCGGAAGTGAGTTTGCTACGGATGGAACATTATCAGGAGGATCTTGGTCGCATTTAAATTCTACTCCGATTGACTATCGTTCACGATACAATGTGGCAATTTCGGGTTCAAATGAAACAGGCGATGGTTCTGAAGATTTCCCTTTTGCTACTATCCAATATGGAATTAATTCCTCCCTAAATGGGGATACTGTACTTGTGCAACCTGGCACCTATACAGAAAATATTAATTTTATTGGGAAAAACATATCGGTTGGCTCGCTAGCATTAACGACCAATGATACATCCTACATATCTCAAACTATAATTGACGGAAGTGAGTCGGGGAGTGTTGTCACATTTAGTTCAAGCGAGGATTCAACCTCAATTCTGAATGGATTTACAATAAGGAATGGATTCGCTCTCGCCGGCGGCGGGATATACTGTGATGCCTCTAGTCCAAGCTTGATTAATCTGAAAATATCCGAGAATAGTGCAAGTACATTAGGTGGAGGTATCTATAGTGATCACAGTGGTCACCCTGTGGTCGAGAGCAGTGAAGTAACAAATAACACAGCGGGTGCTGGAGGGGGGATTAATTGTCAAAACAATGCCGGGATTACACTGGCTAATACATTGGTTAATAATAACCAAGCTGAATATACCGGTGGTGGGCTGGACATGCATACGGGAGTTTTGCGTGCTAACGACTGTGTATTCAATAACAACGTAGTACAGCACCAGATGACTGGTTATGGTGGGGGTTTATCACTTCAAGGGAGCACGAGTGATATTTCACTACTAAACTGTCAAATTCAAGGGAATACTGCTCCCAATCGTGGAGGTGGAATATATTGTGGTGACGCAAATCCAACTCTGACTAATGTGCTTATTACGGACAACAGAATTACAGCCTCAGGCAATTACGATGGTGGAAGTGGCATATATAATCCTGGTACAGGATCGTTTATAAACGTCACCATTGCTAATAATTGGGCTCCTAATAGAGGAGCAATTTATGGAGCGAGCGGGGCAGTTTTTACAAATTCCATTATCTGGCATAATACTCCAAGCTTAAGTCCGAGTATTGTGGCCACATACTCTAATATTGAAGATAATAGCATACCGGGTGCGAGTAACCTCAATACCGATCCACTATTTATAGATATGTACAACCAAGACTACCATCTTTCAGATAGTAGTCCTTGCATTGGATCTGGGACATCTGCTGAATCTCCGGGAATGGATCTAGATGGAAATATACGGCCAAATCCTGAAGGTTCTGCTCCAGATATGGGCGTGTATGAAAGCCCTCTGTCAGTTCGCGAAACAGGAAATACATATTTCGTCTCTACGACAGGATCGGATACTACATTCGGTGGTCTTATTGATCCTTTCTCAACAATTAGTAGAGGTGTGGAAGCTGCCTGGAATGGTGATACTGTCATAGTCTTTCCAGGAGTATATGAAGAGAATTTATTTATCTCAAATATGAGTATTGTCCTTGGGTCACAAATGCTCCTTACAGGTGATACAAATTATGTGAATATTACGAAAATAAATGGTGGAATCATTTTTGATGAAGGGGTTGACAGTACAGCCTTGCTCTCTGGATTCACAATTCAGAACAGCACAACTGGTATCGCATGTGTAGGAGACCCGACACTTAGTTATTTACGAGTGCAAGATCATAGCAACGATGGTATTACTTTCAACGGATCCGATGCATCATTATCACATATAAGATTAACAAGAAACGGGAGGGGTATTGAGGGTACAGACTCTGAGTTATCTCTATTTGATGTTATTGTAAACCAAAATAGTACGACTGAAGATGGAGCAGGAATATACCTGATTGGTTGTACTGCAGTGATGGACAGTGTGGAAATCACTGACAATTTGACGACTAATGGTTTCGGCGGTGGGATGTATATCAACAGCTCAACAGTAGCCTTGAGCAGAAGTATAATTGATAGAAATAGAAGCGATAGCCATGATGGAGGGGGAATCTATTTTACCACCAACTCCACTATCACGATGGAAAACGTTTCTATTAGCGAGAATCAGGCTAATGAGTTTGGCGGCGGTCTATATGTGGGAAGAGACATTAACTCCTCGCTGATTGCTACAAATGTGCGTATTAATAATAATGTTTGTAATGATTATGGTGCTGGAATCTACATCAAGGGTGTTAATGATTTTACCCTCTCTCATAGTTGGATTCAGGGTAACACTACGGAAAGACGCGGAGGTGGCATTTATTGCAGGGATGCACATCCAGAACTTATAAATGTTCTGATCTCTGGAAATGAAGTAACAGGCTCTGGAGTTGATGATGGCGGAGGTGGAATTTATTTAATCGAATCCAATTCAGATCCAACACTCACAAACGTAACGATTACCAATAACACAGCTAATGCGGGGGGTGGAGTATATAGATATGATATTGGCTGTGACCCCACTTTCCTAAACTGTATAATATGGAACAATACTTCTGGTAATTTCAATACCTCAAATGGGGTCACTATTACTTATAGTGACATCGAAGGTGGATTTACTGGCGTTGGTAACATTAACAGTATTCCGCTTTTCGCAGACATATATAACAGCGATTATCATCTTTCTGATAATAGTAACTGTATTGGTTCTGGTACATCAGTGGGGGCACCAGGGCTGGATTTAGATGGTAATATTCGTCCTGATCCTCCAGGTTCAGCTCCAGATATGGGTGCGTACGAGAATCCATTGTCGGAGCGAATATCTGGAAATATTTATTATGTTTCCACAACAGGTTCAGATTCCGCATTTGGAGGACCTTCAGATCCGTTCTTGACTATTCAACATGGTATAAATGCATCATGGAACGGTGACACTTTGTTGGTGATGCCAGGAATATACGAAGGGAACATCAATTTTAATGGCAAGAGCGTAGTTCTGGCGTCTCTGTTACTCACGACCGGCGACACTAGCTATGTGAGTAATACCATAATAGAGGGTAGCATCTACGTTGTGAGTGGGGAGGACAGTACAGCAGTATTATCAGGGTTTACTATTCAGAACAGTGATGTTGGTATCCTCTGTACTGGTGATCCTTCACTCAATAATCTACGTATTATTGGAAATACATTAGCCGGAATTATTCTATCTGGATCTAATATTTCGCTATCCCATTCCGTGATAAGTGGCAATGGTCGCGGGATTAAAGGAAATAATTCAACGTTGTTCTTATCAGAGGCATCCATTTCCCAAAATAGTACGAACGAAAGCGGGGCGGGCATATCTTTTGTCTCGGGCTCGCTTACCATGGATAGTGTTGTGGTGTTTGGGAATGATGCTAATGATATGGGAGGAGGAGTATATCTTAGCAACTCTATAGCGATTATTACCAATAGCAGCGTGGAAGGAAATACCAGCAATTATGGAGGTGGAATCTATTGTATTGGCAGTTCTATGCTGACACTTGATCTTGTGAATTTGAATGAGAACCAGGCTGGTGATGAAGGCGGTGGTCTCTGGATGGGCAGTGGTGCTACTTTGATAGCTTCAAATTCACAATTTAATCAAAACATAAGTAATCAATATGGTGGTGGGATAGTTTTTAATGGATCTACCGATGGATCATTATCTCAAAGTATTGTACAAGGCAATACAGCTCAGGCTGGTGGTGGTGGGATTTATTTTCGCAATGTTTCGCCAATATTAACCAATGTGTTGATTTCAGACAATGAAGTAACTGGGACCGGAGTCGAATATGGAGGTGGTGGGATTTACCTTTATGAAGCGACTTCCGATCCAGTATTCATCAATGTGACGATTGCTAATAATGTTTCTGCCACAACGGGTGGTGGCTTATTCCTATACGATGGTGATCCTACCTTCACAAATAGTATCATATACCATAATATTCCAAACAGCTATAATACAAATAACGGAATCACTGCAACATATAATGATGTAGAGGGTGGAATAGCTGGTGATGGTAATATCAACTCGGATCCTCTTTTTGCAGATATGAATAATGGGGACTATCATCTGACTGATAATAGTCCTTGTCTTGATACTGGAGATCCAGATCTCAATGGTGATGGAGATACTTGGGATATAGACCCAGATGATCAGGATCCTGATGAAACACGGATGGATATGGGAGTTTTTTATTACCATCAATACTATACAGGTCCTGTTTGGTATGTTTCTACAGAAGGCTCTGACGAAATTGGCGATGGGTCGAACGAATCTCCATTCGTAACAATCCAGCACGCAATAGATCTTTCATCTAATGGAGACACTATTCTCGTAGAACCCGGTGAATACACAGAAAATATATATATAGACCATGGTGGGATTCACATTGCTTCAACCTATCTTATTTCAGGGGATACAACCCAAATATCCAGCACGATAATTAACGGCGGCGCTAGTGGGAGCGTGATTACAATTGATGAAACTGGTGTTGATCCAGTTAAGCTTTCAGGTTTCGTGGTGAAGGGTGGATGGAACTCTGAAGGTGCAGGCATCCATATCATGAATAACAGTAGTGCAGCGTTTGATCACCTGCGAATTTTGGATAACCATAGTTTTGGTGGTGGGGGAGCAGGTCTAACAGTTACAAACTATTCAACTTGCATTATTGACAGTAGTGAAATTATAAATAACACCTCATCAGCAGATGGAGGAGGCTTTTGGGCTAATTCAAATTCTGTTGTTCAGATATCGAGATCATTAGTAGCCCACAATTCTGCGACCGGTATTGGAGGAGCATTTAAAATTCAAGACCAGGCTACCTTGCAATTGGATAATTTGACGCTAAGCTCAAATATATCCACGGGAGCAGCATTTTTTCTCGATCAAGCGGACGATCTAGTAATAACGAACTCGATACTTGATAATGATTACGATCCCATATTCTATGTGGGTGGATCTTCGGATACAATTGATGTATCATACAGTAACTTCTGTGAACAAGAGATAATAATAGATGCAGACGAAGGCCAAACTTACTCTTTGATTCTTGGTGATAGTAACATCAATAATGATCCAAGTTTTGCTGACCCCTTCAATGGAAACTTCACATTATTAGCATCTTCGCCTTGTATAGATTCCGGCAATCCTGATTTGGATGGTGATGGCGATTTATGGGGAATTGACCCCGATGATCAAGACCCTGATGGCACACGCCTCGATATGGGTGCATACTATTATCATCAAGAGCCTGCTGGAGAATTTCCAGATGACTTACTCTGGTACTCAACTAGTGGAACACCCGATACAGACGAACACTTTTTAGATATAGATGCGACGGTAGACGATGCACTAATTATTACAGGATATAAGACCTCTACCACTGATGATTCACAAGTACTCTTAATCAAAACTGATATCAGCGGGAATATACAATGGGAACGCTACTATGTACTTCAAGGTGGACGAGGTGAATCAGTTAAACAAACCCATGATGGAGGATATGTAATTACCGGTTCAAATCTATGGTTTTCAACTGAAGGGCAGATGTTTGTGCTTAAGGTAGACTCAATTGGGAATCAAGAATGGATTCAGCTTTATGGAACAGGTACATATGGTTATGAAATCGAACAAACAATAGATCATGGATTCGTTGTCGCTGCTAATACCGAGGAAAATGGTGGACGTGACTTTTGCTTGATTAAAACAGATGAACTGGGAAACGAAGTTTGGAGGCAAACCTGGGATTCACCCGGATCTGATTATGCACACTCTGTTCGGCAAACATCCGATGAGGGATTCATTATTGGTGGGACAAAAAGTCAAAATTTTAACGACTTCTGGTTGATAAAAACCGACCCCTTGGGGGGCGAAGAGTGGAACCAGACGTACGGAGGGGAAGCACAAGACTTAGCCTACTCAGTTGAGTTAGGTATCGGTGGAGGGTATGTAATCGCCGGGTATAGCAATTCGACCAACATATATGGCTCTGATGGTTATGTAGTAAAAACCAATGATCAGGGCATTGAAGAGTGGACATACATCTTCGATGAATCTGATACATACGGTGAATTTAATGATATAAGTAGATCAGATGATGGATGTTACATAGCAACAGGATACTCAAATAATAACATTTGTGCTGTTAAACTTAACTCACAAGGGACAACAGTATGGCAGAAATCTTTTGACCTAGGTAATTACGAACAGGGCAATGCATTATATTGTGACCAAAATGTGGGAGCAATTCTAGTAGGAAGAACAAATGCTGATGTGGATGGGCTAGTACTACGCTATGGTGGTATAACTCCAGCTATTCGAATAAGCCGACCACTAGGAGATAGTATTTATTCTGTTGGTGATTCGGTAATAGTCGATTGGTCGGCGTACAGCTATACAAATCTATCAACAATTGAATTGCAGTTTAATAGTGATCCAACATCTGATTTTGAAATAATTACAACCCTGTCTCCAACTGATAGTACATACTCGTTCATTTTGGGGAATTACACTGATAGTGCAAGAGTGAGACTTATCGTCACTGATTCTGAAGGTAACATTGGAGTGGGACAATCCCAATTTTTTAAAATTCAATATCCGGGTCCGGTATGGCATGTTTCCACAGAAGGCTCCGATGAGACTGGGGACGGTTCTCTTGAATCTCCATTTGCAACTATTCAGTCTGGCATTACCGCATCTCACATTGGTGATACTGTACTCGTTCAACCTGGGACTTATAATGAAAATGTCGATCTTTTAGGGAAGGGAATTGTTGTAACATCCCTGTACATGTTTACTGGGGATACAAGTTTAATATCACAAACAGTAATCCAGGGTGTTGGGAATGGATCAGTAATTAAAATGATTTCTTGCGGGGTGAACCCACTGAGAATTAGTGGATTTACTGTGACTGGTGGTGGTGGGACAACTGATGGAGGAGGATTTTTTTGCTTCGATTCATATCCATTAATTGATCATTGCAAAATACAAGACAACAATTCGAGTTCCTTAACACACGGAGGAGGAGCTCATGTAAGAGACTGTACTTCGGATACGGTTCGTATCTCTCATTGTGAGTTGATTGGAAACGTTGCTTCCTATGGCGGAGGAGGTATGTGGGTTGAGAACTCTAATCTTTGGCTTGAAAAAAGTGTTATTGCTGAAAATGAAGTTAGTATTTATGCCATCAAGGGATCAGGAATACACTTACTTAATTCAACCCTACTTTCTGAAAATAATACATTTGCCCAAAACGATTTGACAGGAGAGAATGGAACTTCTTTGTATCTAAAAGCAGCTTCTCATGTGATCATTACCAATACAATACTTTGGCAAAACAATTTCACTCCAATTCTGCTAGATAATATTGAAGGCGATAACACAATAGAGATTGACTTCAGCATTTTAAAAAACGGAATGGGAGGCATCAATACTAACGGGGGAACTGTTATTTGGGGAAATGGGAACTTGGAAAATGACCCATTATTTAATGACATTGAGAATGGTAATTATCAGCTGCAGATAGGCAGCCCAGCTATTGATGCTGGGGATTCAGAATCTCAACTAGATCCTGACAGCACAAGAGCAGATATGGGTGCTTACTACTTCGATCATTCATATTTTTCTCCCCAAATCTCCATTTCTCCAGATTCACTGGCTTTTACGGAGAACATGGCTGAGGGCGGAGAGCAGTCACAGACACTAACTATCTCCAATAGTGGCTTGGCCCCACTGGAGATATCAATATATTCGTCACAATTTGTTACTGACATAGATGGCAATGTGTACCAAACAATCCAGATAGGTAACCAACTCTGGATGGCTGAAAATTTGAAAGTGACCCAATACCGTGATGGCACGGAGATCCCAAATGAAATAGATGGTCCCGTCTGGAATGCACTGACAACAGGAGCATACTGCATTTACAATAACAATGCCTCAAACGAAGTTGATACATATGGTGCCCTTTATAATTGGTACGCAGTAGCAGATGGTAGAAATATAGCACCAGAGGGTTGGCATGTTCCTACCGATGATGAATGGAAAGAGCTCGAGATGGCTTTAGGGATGAGCCAGAGTGAAGTAGATGCTACAGGGTACAGGGGAACAAATGAGGGCAGCAAGCTAGCGGGGAATGCTGATTTGTGGAACGCTGGTGCCTTGGAAAATGATTCAGAATTTGGCAGCTCTGGGCTCCTTGCGCTGCCTGGTGGAGTCCGCAGCAGCTCAACTGGTAATTTCCATAGTATGGGTATCGCCGGGTATTTCGGGTCCACCACAGAGCAGAGTAGTGAAGGATGGTGGGTCCGTGAAGTGGCTTACAACTATTCAGGAGTCACTCGGTCCGGTGGGGACAAGGAAACCGGATTTGCCGTCCGGTGCTTGAGCGATTTGTCTGACGCTTTAGGTGGTAATTCTTTTGATAACAATGATTACATACATAAGGAAAATCGTAACATTCAGAATGAGGTAGGACCTATCGAAAAATCTCAAAGTGACAATGGAAACAGCTGGCTCAGTGCCATACCAAGCACGCTCACCATTCCGCCCGGAGAAAGCGACGAAGTAATAGTGACAGTTAACGCAGAAGGATTTGAATTGGGAAATTATTCAGATATGCTTACCATCCTCAGCAATGACCCTGCAAATGGCACAATTGCAGTTCCTGTAACGATGAGTGTGATTTTTCAGGACCTTACGCCCCCAGAAGTCAATCTGAATAATCCCGACATCATTGATCCGGTCCAGAATGGAGATACCCTGAATATTAGTTGGACAGCTTCAGATAACGTAGGCTTGGATTGGGCGAAACTCTACTTCACATCAAATGGAGGAGCATCTTTTGGCCTGTATGATAGTGTGGATGCTAATCTTGGAGAGATCGATTGGATAGCCCCCAATGTCATTTCAAATAACTGTAATTTTGCCCTCTGGGTGAGTGATTTGGCCGGGAATATTAGTGCTGACACTCTGGATGGCCACTTTTTCATTGATGATGGTACGATACCCTATATCTCAATTGTGAATCCTACGCAAACAACCTCAATAAAAGAATATGATACACTGCACGTTGCGTGGGAAGCATTTGACAATGTTGGTATTGAATGGTTTGAGCTTTGGTTTTCCAATAATCCGCGTGAGCCCTTTGAGAATTTGATACAGCTAGCATCGGATGATACTACCTATAGCTTTGAAATTGACTGTGGTGTTAGTGATAGCGCAAGAGTCAAGATGGATGTTATGGATGTTGCTGAAAACTTCTCCTCTGACACAACTGACTATTTCTCGATCACGGACAATAGTCCACCAATTATTTCTCATTTCTCAATTCCAGATACTTTGGAGTGGGGAATCGGTAGTTTTATGGACATAGGCGTTATCGCTACGGATAATGTTGAGATCACTGGTCTTGACTTGAATTATTCCACAGATGGTGGTAATTCATGGCTTCCAATAGTTCAAGATCTATACCCAGTCGCTGGAAGACCAACTTATACCTGGTTAATCCCTGATATACCCGGATCGTGTAGGGTTCAGGCAGTTGTAACAGATGCCGTTGGTCTTACTGATAGTACAAATTCAGATGATTTTTCAATTGTTATTGAATACCCTCAATTGGTCGGATTCCTTTCTCAAATAAAGCCCAATATGGACATGCAGCTGCACTTCAGTCAATCAATGGGTTCATCAGACATAGCTACTGGAACTCAGGTGATTGGGTCTGTAGGTGGTGAATACGAGATAGCGGGGCAGATTCTTGGAGACGATGTTGCTCTGAGCGCTGTTGATGGTTTTGTTTCACTAGACACCCTGATGCTAGTGTTATCAGCATCTGAATGGACGAATAGTTTTGGTTATGGGCTTGACGGGAATGGAAACGGTACCTTTGAGGGTAGCCCAGAGGATAATGACACTTCCTATACGATGGTTTCAGCGGCTGGTGATTATGATCAAAATGGATTGTTGAATTTTGATGATTTTGATGACTTTGTTCTAGCCTGGACCAATGATGTGTCAGAATACGAGTTATATCCACATCAGGGAACAGTACCTTTTATTAATATTCAACCCGATTCGAGCTTCGATGTATTTGATCTAGCGACCTTTGCTTCCATGTGGAACTGGGTAGCCGGAGTATCGCTTTCAGCACCTTTGACGGATGCATTTCCTATCGAGGAATTTGCCTCCGAACAAAACGGAAATTTACTTACCATCTCGTTGAATACTGATGGGTATATAGCTTCACAGACAATTGTTAAATATGATCCCGAACTAGTTTCAATATCAGTCGGGAACCATAATCTGAACAAAGTTTCGGCGAATGGTTTATCAATAGTGAATACTAGCCCAGATAGCGGTTTCATTATGATCACCAGTAGCCACGTTAATGGAGAGCAGCAAGAATCGTTGCAACTACAGCTTGCACCGACAACCAGGCATCTGTACTCAATAGAAATAGCCGTACAAGGCTCTGACGAGCAGGCTCAGGTCATTCAGAAGAGAAGTAATGTGGATGTCTTACCTATCCCAACAACCTTCAGTTTATCGCAGAATTACCCCAATCCCTTTAATGCAAGTACGACTATAGAATATGGTCTACCAAAGAATACTGATCTGAATATTTCTATCTATGATATTCGGGGTCGTTTCGTGCGAGAGATATACTCCGGTAATCAATTAGCGGGTTATCATTTGACTCAATGGAATGCTCACAATGATCAAGGACAGAATGTTGCGTCTGGGTTGTATTTCATAGTTCTGCATACACCTGAGTATCGAATAGCACGGAAAGCCCTGATTCTGAAATAATTAGTATGGTTTTAACAATAAATTATGAAAATGATCCGCGTTGAGTTGAATTGATTTGGCCACTGTAACTTTCATCCTTTGGGTTATGAGACCTACGGGATTCTTCATGTACATGGATTTTGGAGATAGCGTAGTCAATTAGCGATCTCAGAACTTCAATTTTAGACTGCGATCAATGCCAAAAATTGATAGGTCATTAAAGTAGCTTGACCGCAGTCCAAAAGCTTAGAACCTTAGATCGCCTCCCTATTCATAGAATATCGAGATCTGATAAGTTGAAGCGAAAGATTTCTGGGGTCTTTTATTAACACATATTTGCTATTGAGGTACTATCTTAGGTGCTAATATGGTTTCAATATTGATTTGGGAAACAATTATTCATGAATGAAAATTCAACACAAATTCAACAAAAGTTACTTGAACTACTGGAGCAGGATAATCCAGATCTTACAGCTATTCAAGACCTTGTGACAGATCTCTCTCTTAATGATAAAACATCCGCCGCTTTCACCGTAGATGCAGGTCTTATTGAGCGGCTTGGGCGTGAATTGGTCGGTAGAAACGAAACAGCATTGTCAGAAATTATTAAGAATGCCTATGATGCAGATGCCCCAAAAGTAAAAGTGGTATTTCATGATGCACATACGAATAAGGGTAAAATTAATATCTATGATTCAGGGAATGGGATGTCGCATAGCCAGTTTTTACAGGGATTTATGCGGATATCATCCTCAGATAAAATAAATAATCCCACATCTCCTCGTTTTCATAGAAGGCGTGCTGGTAGGAAAGGGATTGGCAGGTTTGCGATCCAGCGATTAGGATCTCGAGTGACAATTCTGACAAAGGTTAAGGGGGATGATCTTGCTCTTAAGGTTTCTCTAAACTGGAATGATTATAAACCAGACCAAAATCTCACCTCCTTAAGGCATAATATTGAAAAGGTCTCATGGAAAAAGGAAATGGGGACAAAAATATCTATTGAAGGTATTGAGGGTATCTGGACTTTAGCCAAGATAAAAACTATTTACAGATATGTATTGGATCTAATTCAGCCGACTCCTCTTTCCCAGGCTGCAAAAGATTATGTAGAAGAACAAAATGACATTGACCCCGGTTTTGTTGTTGAATTTGTACAAATGGTGAATGGCGAACGGGTTAATGTTATTAGTGAAGAATCCGAAATATTTAATCATGCAGTTGCAAAAATTGAAGCCTTTGTTGACGAAAAGGGGGTAGGACAATGCACAGTTACAAGTGATGCACTTGGTCACTCGGATACTTTTTCGATAATGCCACGTGATGAAGACTCAACCACATACACTTCTCTTAAGAATGCGTATTTAAAGGCACATTACTTTATTTATAATTCCGAGTTTATCCCTCGACAATTGTTGGGAACCTTTAGAGAAACAGCCAAAAATCGGAGTGGTATCAAACTCTATAGAAACGGATTTCGAGTGCTCCCATATGGAGAGTTTCGGGACGACTGGTTGACCTTGGATCATTCAGCTACAGCAAGAACTATTCTCCCTCCACACAGCAATTCAAATTTTTATGGATTTGTGGAAGTTACAGATGAGGAGGGAAATATGTTCGAAGAGACTGCAAGTAGAGAAGGGGTGATTGAAAATGATGCATACATTCAGTTAGTAGAATTTGGGTTTGCCTCACTGTCCCAATCTGTATTGAAAATTGCATCTTTTAGAAACAGAAAACAGAAGGCGGGCTCTACTAAGAGCACTCCCACAACTAAATTTGAGCCCTCAAAATCTTCAACAGCCCTATTAGATGAGGCTTTAAGGAACATTGCCAATATTAAGGATAAAGGCGAGGCTGACACAGATCCTCTCATGGATACTTTGCTCCAAGCAAAAGAGCAGGTAAGAAGGGATCTGGCTGAATTAGCAATGCTTAGAATATTATCGAGTCTTGGTCTGTTTATTGGCGAGTTTAACCACGAGATTAAACATCATCTTGTCTCTTTACTTGCGGAAAATGCCCTAATAGCAGGGAATTTGGATGATAAAAATAATTTAGTTAAACGTATTGGCTTGCATAATAAAGTTCTAAAGTCCCTTATGTCCTATTCTGGTTACTTTGATAAAGCTATTGCCCAAAATGTGAATCGAGAAGTTAGACCACAAAATCTTTTCAGAACAATTGTAGCTTTTGAAGAGGTTATCAGACAAAGTGCAAATAGAGCTGGAATTGAATTAATCGTGGAACAGGATGGACATTCTCCTGTGTATACCATTCCAATGCATCCATCAGAACTTTCTTCCATATTAGTAAATTTATTTACTAATTCGAAGAAAGCGGTGCAAAATATAGATGTGCCAGCTCAGATAAGAATATTTGTTGCTCAAAATAATGGCAAATGCTCATTCGAATTTTCTGACAATGGTGTTGGCATTCCAAATAAATATAGAGACAGAATCTTTGACGCATTCTTCACCACTACGGGATTGGCATATCAGGCAGAAATTGGCGATTTAGATAATGTTGGATCTGGACTGGGTCTAAAAATTGTGAGCGATATTCTCAGCTCAAATCGAGGGACAATATCGTTAGTAGAGCCTGGAGATGGTTTTGCTACGTGCTTTCGTATTGAGATGCCAATTTCCAGTATTGAAGAGGTAAAGCAGTATTATGAATAGAATCCTTTTAATTGATGATGAGACACCTGAAAATTTAGATGCAGTAAAAACTCTCCTCAGCAGTGTATTAGAACAAGAAATTATCATTCTACATCCATATCAATTCAACGAATTAGATGTGATTTCCGAAGGAGCAGAAAAGGGTGATTTAGATGGAGCAATTATTGATCTTAGGTTGGATCAAATAGTCAATAAGGCTGGTGAAAAGGCAAACTATCGAGGTATCACCCTGGCCAATGAAATTCGGTCCAGGCAAATGTCTGATGATATAAAAGGCATTCCCTTATTTCTGCTAACTACTGCCGATAAGATTAAGAATTATGAGCAAAGTATTGATAGCCTAATTAACCTTTTTGATTTCTATTTTAAAAAAGACAACCTGCCTGATGATCATCAAAAAGTAGCTTCAATTATTCAGAGTATTATCCATGCGTATAAGAATCTATCTAAAGAGAAAGATCAATGTTTAGGTGGCGAGGTCAAGCGTATAGGTGTCCACTCAGAAATTACTGATGTCATAGGTGGGAAGATGCCTAAACATCAAAGAGTTCAATTTATTCTTAGAGAGCTTATTTTGAAGTCTGGACCCCTTATCTCTGAATCTGTACTTGCCGCCAGATTAGGTGTTGATTTCAAGAATTCTGATGATTGGAGTAACTTGAAAAAGACTTTTCTACTCGAATGTGGTTATTCTGGTCTTTTTTCAAGTCATTGGAATAGATGGTGGTCTGAATTGATTCAGAAGTGGTGGGATCAAATTAGTGAGATTAAAACCCCATTGCAGCTTGCGACTGCTTCTGAGAGGGTTGAAATCATTAAAAATTCGACAGGCTTGGATAATCTGAATCCAATAGAAAAGGGTGAGAATAATAGTACGAAATTTTGGGCTGTTTGTAAGAAGCTCGAAATAGCTATTGATCCAATTGAGGGGTTCCGATCTAATCAAACAAATAATTATTTGTGGCAGGAGCAAGAATATTACTCATTGCAAGCCTTGCGGGAATTTCACGAAGAGCTTATTCCTTTCATTCACCCATTGGAGAGAACCATGGCCTGGGATGCTCTCAATGGTTGAAGCTGATTTCTGGAAGTGGAGCGGCCACTTCAGCTCAAATTTTCGATCACAGTATGATAGATTTTCCCTTCTCTTGAATAATTATAGAATTTTGAGAAATCCAGGGACTGTCAGAGAGGACTCATTTGAACTTGAGGGTAAATATTTCAATAGTATACATGTTTCTGGTGTTCAATTTCGATGGACTGAACGGGTTCGTGGAATACGACCCAAGGATGTGAAAAGCCTCTCTATTGAACTTAACATGAACCTTACTCGCTGCTATGAGAGAGGTAAAAAGTATTTTGATGAAACGGGAATTCCAGATCATATATCGGAATTGATTGTTCAAATAGATATCCATGGAAAAACTAAGGATGCCAAGAAATATTACTATAATTCATGGCATTTGGATCAAGATGTGGATGACAAAGGGAGTGGAGGACGACAAGAATATCCACACCCACTTTTTCATTTACACAATGGGGGTAGGCATCTTCAAGAGTTAGTGGAATCTGAAGATTATGGCGACATATGCATTTTCCCATCTCCAAGAATAATGCATCTTCCATTGGATTACTTTTTGGCGGTTGATTTTATTCTATCAAACTTTTATCCCAATGATTGGTATGCTTTGCGTGAGGATAATCAATACATCAATTTCATGAAAAAAACTCAGATTGTATACTGGAAACCATTTATTGGATCTATGAATGATTTTTGGGGCACTGATGCTGACAAGAAAAAGAAGGCAGTTGAACTGCTTCCCCAATACGCCTAGGTTGAATAAATGTAGTTTTAATATTGCAAATATTTTAATCTGATGGGTATGGACCTAAAAATCTATCCCCATTAAAATGAATCAGATGAGTCGGATTATCTGCCACCCAGACCTCAGTTTCCCATGAAATCTCAGAAGAGTACTTTTTCCAAATCGTCATATTGGGGAAGGCAGTAACATATACAATCCCTGCCGAAGTATCTTTGAATAGATGGTCCAACTCCTCATAGCGTTTCGGATCAACAGGTCCATGCGATGTCACAGCTTCAACGAGAAATAACCAATTCTTTTCTTCCGAGAAGAGAACAACATCAGGCATCTTGCTATGCTTACTGTATTCAAGACCAAGTTCAGCTATTTGATTTGTATCCACCAACCGTTCCTTTTTACCAGTATCACCAATGTAGAGGACTTTCGCCCCGGGAGCATATCTTGCTCCAAATGATTCAATTATATCTGCTATTAGTTGAGAATGTTTTCCAGCTGATAAATCAATGTGCGTGCCGTCTGGCAGCTTACAAGCAATCATCCGACCTTTTCGCTCTTTAGCATATTTGGCTGCAAGCGTTGAATTGATTGATAAAAATTCTTCCAAATTACTATCCCAGTCCGCAGTCCGGAATGAATAGAGAAGCTCACTCAGATGATCTGAGACTTGGTAGCATGCATGTGGTGAGTTCACAGGTCTATCAGGCTGATCCGGATTGTATTGCACTATTCCTGCATCTACAAATTGATGTAACGTAAATCTCCTGAAAGTTTCCCGTGAGTTTGGTGCGTATTGCTTGCCATAATTTTCAGCACACCAATCCATAATTGGAGTGACACCAATCTGAGGGTTTTTTATCATCGTCCAAGAATTTTCAGGGGTTAAATCTAATAGGGCTAAAAGGGTGAGAGCTGATCGCTCATTCTGTTGAGCTTTAGGTAGTCCTAATAGAGTCAATATTTGGAGTGCTTCAGAAATTCTATTCTCAATCAATAGCGGGTCAGTGCCATCTGTTTTGCCAGACATTTTAATTTCCTTGTTTAATATTTGATCAATCGACCCTTGATCAGGGAGTTGTTCACTTATGTTTTGTCCCATCCTTACTAAAGTTTCAGTACTTGGATAATGCATATTTCTCAAATCTGTAGCATTTACCTGAGTGTGACCACTGAACTGTCGAAACAATTTGTCGAATAAGGTACTGTTTAGATACAACCAAAGACCTTTTGCTAAAGCAACCTGGAGACCTGCCTTTTTATAGTGGAACACGTTTAACATATTATCGAATCCGATGAGTTGTCCAGGAAGATTTGCAGGATATAGGGATGCCACAATTCGCTTTTTTTCCTCTTTACTGGTAAATCTTCGAGTGAGGATATAACACCCATTATTGGGATATAGCCACCCCTTGGTTTCCTCATTAACGATGATTGCATTGGCACGGACATTACTGCGGGGCCAATTAATTCCACCATTGATATGTTTAGGGTATAGCAAAGGAGCTGCGGATTCTTCTATGTTATCCAATAGATGAGCTTTAAGACGGAAGTCAACAACGGGTCCCGTACTAACCTGAATCTCAAGCTCTTCAAGTGTACTTGTAAATACATCCATCCGATCCTTGATCAATTGGTCCGTATGGTCCGGTACAATGTGAATAAATCTGTGAGGGTCATTAGGATGTACGAGAGACGAGAATGGTACAATTCTTGTGGTGAGATCTCTTAAATCAACTGATTGTTCATCTATATTAAAATCATACTCAGCACTTGGACTTGCGGAAATTTTTAGTTTTTTTGGTTGTTCTCCTTTTGAACAGTGAATAATGATATTTTCCTGTAGTACTGCGTCATCTGAGAATGCTTTATTTCTTGCCTGAAAAACGTGAATTTGATGAATGCCTACTTCGGATAGAAGAAATTCTCTAAATGATTTGAAATATGGACCGTTACAAAAGGATCGGGGAATTATAGCAACAAGCTGTCCTCCAGGGCTTAGCAGTTTTATCGCTAAAGCAACGAATGCAGAATATAGATTTCCCGTATTCAACTGGACTCGCTTCAATATTTTTCGATAATCGCTCTTAGTAGAAATTTTGCCGTATGGTGGATTTAAAATGGCATGTGTGTATTGACGATTAATATGAGTAAAGAGATTCTCCGAATCTAACCGCATAACAGCATCATTTATAAAATCTGTATTGATTATCTTGGCTTGAACATCGCCTGATAATTGACTCTCACTAATATTTTGCTCAATTAAATGTATAAGGGAATCATCAATTTCGTATAAATCTGCATGTATCTTAATATTTCTATCATTTTTAAAGACTTCATTGGTAAATGCAGAGAATAGGGTTCCATTTCCACAACCTGCATCCAAAAGGTTAATCGGACCTTTGGTATAATCAAACAGTGAGGCCATGAAGTGGGCAATAGGCGCAGGTGTAAAATACTGAGAAAACAGCTTTTTACGAATGGTATCCAACGATCCACTGGAGTCCTCACGAAGCACATCAATTTTGGTCAATCTTTGATAATATTTATTCATTAAAATCCGAATATTGATATTTAGTCATCAAGGTTGTTTTAATCATACCAACATAGTTAAAAAGAGCTGAAATATTTAGATATTTGATTGGTGAACAAAGCCATATTATGGCTAAGATTCCTCTCCGTTTAAAAGACTCTGAATCCTTAAAAGAAGTGTGTCTGCAATATCAGTAGTTTGAGGGAATGCAATTTTAATGTGACCAATTATTCGAGCACCCTCACTTAGAAATACTTCCATTTGCTCAAATTTTGACAAATCAATATCCTCTGACATCACCACAGAATATAGACGCATTATCCTTTGTATATCTGGTAGGGTGATCCAGCCCGCACTTAATGAAGAATTAAACATTGTATTAAGAGTAAAAACTGCACCATCAAAATGCCTCTCCTTTACAAGTTGCAGAACTTCCTCCAACTGTTTATCCATCTCAATCCTGTATCTACTATTTTTCAAACCATCTATCGATGTCTTTATGGATAATATATCTTCTTGGGTTTGTTTATGCCTTTCCTTAATCTCTGAAAAATGATCTTTTGACCAATCCCGGTCCTCGTGTGCCTTCATAATAGTTTCTGCGAGATTCTCATCAGTCCATTTCCTTAAATCATCAATAGCCCTCTTGAACTCATCCTTTAACGTAACAACTGCGTTATCAATTTCCTTTTTCTGATCTTTATATTTCCACCAGTTATAAGCAAACAATGATACGACCAAAACCACAATTGTGCCATAAACCGCATTGTAGAAATTCATATATTGCGATTGAGTTTGGACCATTGTATTGATCTGGTTTTGTAGGTATGAGAGGGCTTCAGTTTTGACATGTAGGTGTTTATCAAGATCAATAACCCTCTGTGTGAATTGTTCTATCTGCAGTGAATCTAAATCCATAACCCCTCCCCATTTTGTTTTGAACAAAATACATTGTGATTCAAAAGGGGCAATGTGATTGTTTATTTCTGAGTCAATCCTCGGCTATTTGTTTTATAGAAAATAATTAATTCCAATGGCTACAATATATTCATTTTCTAAAGACAAATTACGGATACGAATTAGACCGTTAAAGGCAATTATTCTATTTCGATACATGGGCACCTGATGCAAAAGGTTAAATAATAATTGCTTTGTTTCAAGAGTAGGAGGTCTTTGAATATGGAGCACGCCTAAAAATGATCAATCGACGATTCGCTATAAATCGGGATTAATCTCAATTATTCTAAACTGTGTCAAAATAGTGTCAAAGAATATGGCATGTGGTGGCGTGGTTTGTCTATATCATGAAATTATTGTGGAGATATATTCGATTAGTGGAGAAGATTATATAGACAGTATAATCAGTATGTTAGAGGTGTACCCGGGGCCGGAATCGAACCGGCACGGCTTTAAGGGCCGAGGGATTTTAAGTCCCTTGTGTCTATAAATCTCATCACACTACTAAACATTAATACATTACTACAACACTCGATAAAGTGACTCCCTCATTGGATTGTCTGGTTGTGTAGATTAGGTTTCATGACTCAATGGAGTATCGAAATTGGCAACACTAGTAAAAAAACGAAATAAGTACTACATCCGTATCCGGCTCCCAGGCGGGAGGGAGAAGACAATCGCCACTGGTACAGGCAATCTCCGCGAGGCAGAACGTCGACTTCGTTTAATTCAGGATAAGGAAGTACTTTTTAAAGCGAAAA
>Ga0307992_1000481_pt1 | contig 25352 bp, 26 predicted proteins | sample EllFjometagen133_FD_203162 | JGI IMG/M metagenome (GOLD analysis project Ga0307992, IMG submission 203162) | Marine microbial communities from Ellis Fjord, Antarctic Ocean - #133 | ecosystem: Environmental > Aquatic > Marine > Unclassified | place: Southern Ocean | collected 2014-10-08
CATGTCTATAATGAGTGCTTTGAATTCTAGCATCGATTTTTTTGCTGCTGGCGTTACCTGAACATAATCAATTGCTTCAAACATTGAGACGCCTAATTCTCTTGCTCTAAGTTCTAATTTTTGTAAGCTGCTTAACCCAATAGATCTTTTTGGAACATTAATAATTCTCTTTAAGAAGAAATCCTGATTAGGATCTAATGTCACTCTAATATACGCTAGTGCATCCTTAATCTCTCTTCTTTCATAGAAAGATATCCCTCCATAAATAATATATGGAATTCCAGCTTTAATCATCGCATCCTCAAATAGTCTTGAAAGTGCGTTATTTCTATAGAGCACAGCCATCTCATCATAAGAGATACCCATTGATTTCAATCTTTGTATCTCATTAACAACAAAGAATGTTTCTCTATAATCATTTTGCGCGTGATGGTAGATAGGTAATTCACCTGCCCCCAAATCACTTTCTAAGTTCTTTGCTGCTGGTCTATTCATATTGTATTGAATTAGCTGATTTGCAGCTTTTAAGATATGATTTGTCGATCTATAGTTTTGCTCTAATATGATTTGCTCTGAACCAAAATCTTTAATGAAGTTCTGAGCATTTTCATATTTCGCCCCGCGAAATGCATAAATGCTTTGATCAGGGTCACCCACAACAAAAACATTTTTATGGATTTTTCCTAATATTTTTAGAACTTTATATTGGATCTGATCGGTATCTTGAAATTCATCAACTAAAATATGTTCAAAATATGTTTGATATCTTTCTCTTATTTCTGGATATCCTTCAAGCAATTCTAAAGTATAGAGTAATAAATCATCAAAATCTACCAATTGATTATCTTTCAAATAATCTTGATATTTTTGATAGATTTTTTCTTCATCGGTTCTTTCGAATCCATCCATTCTTCTACTCTTATAAAGGGAAATAAGATTTTTTAATGCTTTTACAGAAAACATCTTTGTATCTAATCCAAGCGCTTTAATTTGTTCTTGAACTATCTTTTTACCATCTTCTTCATCAATGACTGTAAAGTTAGGTCTATATCCATACGGTAGTTCAGCAATATGTCTTCTAAGTATTTGTAAACCGAATGCATGAAACGTATATAACCATACGCTCATGGCGTGAGGTCCTGTCATATCAACAACACGTTGCTTCATCTCTCTTGCTGCTTTATTTGTAAATGTAACAGCTAATATATGTCTAGGGTCAGCACCTTCCATAATTAAATATGCAATTCTAGATGTTAATGTTTTTGTCTTCCCAGTACCAGCACCAGCAACAACAAAAAGTGGTCCTCCTGGATGGATGACCGCTTTTAATTGCGATTCATTTAAAGTAGTTAGCCAATCCATGGCACACCAACTTTCTTATTTGTAAGAACTCTTTAAAGGAACAATCTCATTAAAGATGAGACGACCTTCTTTACTATCTTTATCAACACAGAAATAACCATTTCTCATAAATTGAAATTTATCTTCTGGTTTCGCATCAAATAAAGATGCTTCAACAATACCATTTTTAACAACCCATGAATGATTATTAAACCGGTCCATAAGCTCCATATCGTCATCACCATCAATCATCGGACCAAAGAAATTCAATTTAGCTTTTAATCCTAAAGATGCTTCAACGTAATGAATCGTACCATTTGGTTTTCTTTCGTTAAATCCACTACCACTGAGCGTTGCTGGATCATAAGTGGCCAATACTTCTATAATTTCGCCTTGATCATTATACACAACTTCATTTGCTTTAATAAAATAAGCATGAAACAGTCTTACTTCAATTCCTAAAGCGAGTCTCTTATATTTCTTATTAGGTTTCTCTAAAACAAAATCTTCTCTTTCAATATAGATATGCTTAGAAAATGGAACTTTTCTTTCCCCTAATGCTTCATTATCTTGATTATTCGCGACTGCAAAATATTCTAATTTTCCTTCTAGATAATTGGTAATCGTAACTTTTAATGGATTTATAACACCCATAACTCTTTTCGCTTTAGGTGCTAAATCATCTCTAAGTGCTGCTTCAAGCATATCATTACCCACAGTTGAATTAATTTTTGATAATCCAGTAGATAAAATAAAGTGACGAATTGCTTCAGGCGTGTATCCTTTTCTTCTTAATCCTTGGAGTGTTGGCATTCTTGGATCATCCCAACCAATAACTTTGCCTTCTTCAACTAATCGTCTCAAATAACGTTTGCTCATGACTGTATTTTCAATACTTAACCGACCAAACTCTATTTGTCTTGGAACTAAAGGCATTTCAGTTTCTCTAACAACCCAATCATATAGCGGTCTATGGTCCTCAAATTCTAAGCTACATAAAGAATGCGTAACACCTTCTATAGCATCTTCAAGCGGGTGAGCATAATCATACATTGGATAAATACACCATTTATTACCTGTATTATGATGCTTTTCATACTGAATTCTATATAATGCGGGATCTCTTAAATTCATGTTAGGTGATTCTATATCAATCTTTGCTCTTAAAACACATTCGCCTTCGTTGAATTTTCCTTCCTTCATTTGCATAAACAAATCAAGGTTTTCCTCAACCGTGCGATTTCTATATTTAGATGCCTTACCCACAACATTAATGTTCCCTCTGTCTCTTCCCATTTCTTCAGGTGTAGAGTGATCAACATATGCTAACCCTTTTTTTATAAGGATAATTGCACGATTAAACATTTCATCAAAATAATCCGAAGCGAAAAGAATGTTCTTAGGTTCATAACCCAACCATCTAATATCATTTAGGATTGCCTTAACATAAACATCATCTTCTTTACTTGGATTTGTGTCATCATATCGAAGATTTGTATATCCTCCATATGCCAACGCGCTTTCAAAGTCTGTAATGATTGCTCTAGCATGTCCAATATGTAAGAATCCATTAGGTTCTGGTGGAAATCTTGTTATGATTTCTTTATGCTTTCCACTTGCCAAATCAGATTCTATAATTGTTTTTATAAAGTTGGAATTATTTTCCATAAAAATCACCTCATTGTCTTATTAATTATATGATAATTTACTCTAAATCACAAGGAAGATAAAAAAATCGGTTGATATTATTCAACCGATTTTATCATATTATTTAAATCTTAAGGTAATAAGCCTAGCATATCTTCGTAATCTAAGCCAGTATCGCCAAATGCATCAACTAAATCTTGATAAACTTCTGCTTGTTCTGCATCAGTTAATGTATCCATGACATCGAGCAAATCTTCAACTGCTTGTTCTGGATCAGCCAAAGGATCTATCAAACTATCAATCACATCATCTAATGCATCATTAAGTTCTGGTGAGTAATCATTAGCACCGACTACATCTAATATATCACTTACTGCATCTTGGATATCACCTAAAGCAATTGTGTCATTAAGCTCAACATATAGTCTTAACTTATTGTTCACAACTGCAACGCTTTGTAATCCTAAACCAACTTGGCTCATTTGAGCATCAAAATTTTCAATAACAAACGCACCATCAATAATGAAATCATTATCTCCGAGAAGTGAAAGTATATTACTGATATGTTCTTCAGTCAAACTAACTTCACCTGCAATCAATTCGTTCAATACTATTCTTAGGTCACTACCATTAATTTCTGGTGTGGCTGAAATCTTAATAATCGTTGGAAAACTATTTGCCGGTATAGCAACATCCTCAATTAGCATTGGAATGTTAACAACAAAATCATCATCCATCGTAATATAAGGCACATATGCTGTAATCTTATATTGATCATCGAACATTAATACCTCATGAATAACTCCGGCTGATGCAAGTGAATCCCTCATAAAATATTCAAACATGCGATTTAATGTAAAAGCTTGCAATTCAATAAAAGGATCTGTCGTCGTTGTAAGCGTAGATATAATCAATGAAGTTGCTTTTGCTTCTAAAATAGCTTGCAAAGCAGCATCATCCGCAATTTTATCAGTATCAGCTAATATAAATGGCGTTGAATCATCTTTTAATTTGCCAAGTGCTAAATCAACATTGAATTCACCATCTATAAATCCTATATCCAATAAATCATTTTGAGCAATAAATTGCATCAACGAATTAACAAGTGCTGCACTTTGTGCATCGTCTGAAAAAGCATTATCAACAAGTGTTTGTACATCTAAACGAATTTCTCTCTTTTCAGGATCGAATGTAGCTAAACCGTTTAATTGATCATCAATCATTGTTTGAATATCATTACCAGTAATCTTTTCAGCAGCCCAACTTACGGCACCAAAAGTCCACGCAAGCGGTAAACTACCCACATTAAGCTTTTCAAGTTTTAATACAACTTCTTCAGTATCTGCATTTAATTTGAATGTCATCAAGACTGCTGTTTTATAAGTGAATCCGGCAACAAATACATGAAGTCCTGATTCAATTTCAACGATATCATCCTTAAAACGAATCCATGATCCTTGATAACCGTATAGGTCCTCTTTCATTACATAGTTTTTTTCATCAGCAGTTGCAGTATCAGACAAGTAGTTAGGATTTATACCTACAAATGTTGTTTTTAATAATCCATTTGCATCTTGTTGAGTCAAATGCAAACCAACTGTTGAATCCACATCGTTAGTTTCTAAAAAGGTATCCATCTCATCAGATATCATACTCGTTAAGGTAACAGTACCTGACCCTGAAAAGTCATCAACAGGGATTGCAACATCCTTATAAGTTAAAGCCAATAGTATCGCTGGTATAGCGATTATTGATAAAATGGGTATTACGATTATTTTAAATAGAAATTTCATTACATCACTTCCTTTATATTATATATGATATGCTAAATCGCATGAAAACACAATATTTACGCATGATAATACTTAAATAAAAGCAAGATATGAAGTAATATCCATACCTTGCCTATAAAAACCTATTCAAAATCTAAATTAGAAAATCCCCCTAATAAGTAATTAGGCAGTGCCCCTTCTTTATTATATTGATAAAATGCTGCTGCTGCAATCATTGCAGCATTATCAGTACAATACTTCATACTCGGAATCACAATATCTCTATTTGGAATTTCTTTAAAGATTCTATTCCTAAGTCCTTTGTTTGCAGCTACTCCACCTGCAACAATGATTTGTTTGACATCTAATTTATTCGCAGCATTTCTTGTTTTTAAGATTAAAACATCTAAAACGCTTGCTTGAAATGATGCACACATATCATTGATATTGATTTCTTCATTTCTTTGCTCTGCATTGTGAACTAAATTGATAACTGCACTCTTTAAACCCGAAAAACTAAAATTATATGCCGTTTTATCTAAGTACGGTCTTGGCAAATGATAGGTATCATTTCCAAGTGCTGCTAGTTTATCAACCACAGGTCCACCCGGATAAGGTAATCCTAAAGTTCTTGCTACTTTATCATAGGCTTCTCCAACTGCATCATCCATCGTGGTTCCTAATAATTTAAATTCCATATGATCTTTCATATAGATTAATTCTGTATGACCTCCACTAACTAATAAAGCGAGTGCAGGAAATTTAAGATCATTTTCGATGTTTGCTGCATAGATATGTCCAATTAAATGATTAACGCCAATTAATGGTATTTGATGGGCAAATGCAAATGCAGTTGCAGCATTAATACCAACAAGAAGAGATCCTATTAATCCGGGTCCTTTTGTTACTGCAACCAAATCGATATCTTTGATATCAATCTTTGATTCTTTTATTGCCTGTTCGAAAACTCTAGTCATATGTACAATATGATTTCTCGATGCAATTTCAGGAACAACTCCCCCATAGATTGCATGAATATCCATTTGAGATAAAACAATATGCGATAAAACGTGTTTGTCATTTTCAAAAATAGCAACACTCGTTTCATCACAGCTACTTTCAACTGCGAGTATAATCAAAACTACACCTCCTTTATTAAGACATATGCGTCTTCAGTCTTATAATAATTCTTTCTGATATGAGATTTAACAAATCCAAACCTTTCATAAAATGCTTGAGCTTTATTGTTACTTTTTCTCACCTCAAGTAATAGGCTTTTTACATCAATTGATCTTAAATATTCAACTGAATAGTTGAATAATTCAGTACCAAATCCTTGTCCTTGATATTCAGGATCCATACAAAAATTCATTACTTCTGCGTTATGATCTATCGCTCTAAACCCTATATATCCAATCACAACCTTGTTTAACTCGTAAACAAAATAGTACGCAAATGGATTGAGTGACAATTCATCGTATAAAAATGATTCACCTAAAGATTCAGTGAATACTTTCTTCTCAATTTTGACTAAATAGTCGATATCATTAATTTTTGCTTTTCTGATCATATTTATTTTCCGCTTCTGTTCTTCTTAAATAATTAGGAACAAGGTCATGAATATTTTCAACTGGAACTGCATATTTTGCAATCATTATAGGATTGACTTCATAATTGACATCATCAATAAAAATGGTTCTTGCTTTTTGGTATAACGGGTCTTCAACTAATTCCGAAAACTTTCTATAACCATCTTTTAAAATAACTTTCCCATCTTCATAAATAGCAGAGAAAACATAGCCTCTTCTTGCATCCATTAAAGCTGCAACTCTTCCTTCATAACCACTTGTCATGAAAAAAAGACTGCTAATTGTTTTTAACTTCACATTTTTTGTATATGCAAGCATCTTTCCAACCATAACAGCAATTCTTAATCCCGTGTATGAGCCAGGCCCGATACCAATGATAATTTCGTCTAAATCTTCTAACTTCAATTTATTTCTCTTAAGCACTTGATCAAGTCGGTCAACTAAATATTTTGCATGATCTCTCGTTGCGATTCTAATTGAAAAATCAAGTAAAATATCACCTTTGGAATATCCGACATACATGATGCTCGATGAGACATCAAAAAATAATCTTTTCATATAAGTTGCACCGCTCTTTTACAAGGATAACCATGGCATTCCATAGTCAACTCTCTTTCAGTATTTGAATATTTTTTTATTTGAACGAGTAAATAATCCGTTGGAATAAATTCTTCCACTTGAAATGGCCATTCAATTACAATCATGCCATTTCCATCAATATATTCTTCCAAATCAAAATCTGCTCCTGCCTCTTGAAGGCGATATAAATCTAAATGGTATAAATAACGGAAGCGATCATCCGATTGATATTTTTTCATAATGGTAAATGTAGGGCTGTTAACAACCCGTGAAATATCAAGACCTCTAGCGAGTCCCTTTGTAAATGTGGTTTTTCCAGCACCTAATTCTCCATCAAGGAGAATAACGACTCTTTTTTCGTCTTTAAGGAGTAATCCTAGTTCAAACCCAATTGATTCTGTTTCTTGTTCTGAATATGACTTTCTAATCTTCATGTGATCCCTACTTTAATATATTTTCATAACCTTTTTTACCAAGAAGCGCGAACATATTTTTCTTATATGCTTCAACACCTGGTTGATTAAATGGATTAACCTCAATTAAGTACGCTGACATAGCGCATGCTTTTTCAAAGAAATAAACAAGATATCCAAATGTATAACTATCAAACTTAGGAATAGTTAAAAGCATGTTTGGTACCAATCCATCCTTATGAGCCATCATTGTACCCTTTAGAGCTTGTGAATTGACATAAGATAATGTTTCACCCTTCAAGTAATTAAGCTCATCTAAATCCTTTTCTTCTTCTGGAATTAAAATATCAAGTTCTGTTTCTGATACCTTAATGACTGTCTCAAATAAATGGCGTTCACCTTCTTGAATATATTGACCCAAAGAATGAAGATCCGTAGAGAAACCAGCACTTGCAATAAATAAACCTTTATGGTCTTTACCTTCTGATTCTCCAAATAGCTGTTTCCACCACTCATTTAAATATAACAAATTAGGTTCATAACCGACAAGCATTTCGACTTTCTTTCCTGATGTATAAAGTAAATAACGCATTGTAGCATATAAATATGCTTCATTATTTTCCATATTAGGTTTAGAAAAGCGTCTGTACGCATCAAGTGCACCCTTAAGCATCTTTTTAGTGTTAATTCCTGCTGCTTGCATAGGAAGAAGCCCAACAGGTGTGAGTACGCTATAGCGTCCTCCAACATCATCAGGAATGATGAACATTTCATAACCATTATTTTTAGCTAAACTATAGAGTGCGCCTCTTTTTTTATCCGTAGTTGCATAAATTCTTTCTTTAGCACCATCTTTGCCATATTTTTCTTCTAAAGCTTTTTTCAACACTCTAAAAGCAATTGCAGGTTCTGTGGTTGTTCCTGATTTAGAAATAACATTGACACTAAAATTTTTATTCTTTAAATAATCTAAAAGTCTATTTAAATAAATACCTGACATTTGGTGTCCAGCAAAGACAACTTCTAATCTTTCTTTCTTAAAAGGAACTTTTAGAAATTCCAAGCCAGCTTTAGCACCTAAATAAGATCCGCCAATACCGATAACGACTAAAACTCTACTTTGTTTTCTAATTCTTTTAGCTGCAAGCAATAATCTCGCATATTCTTCTTTATCATAGGACTTAGGTAAGTCTAACCAACCTAAATAGTCATTTCCTAAACCTGTTTTTTCATGAATCATCTTATGAAGACTGTTAACTTTCTTTTGAAGTGATTCTGGTTGCACATCTAAAAATGAACGTGCATCATTTGTATTTAATTCAATATAAGCCATTTTTTATTCCTCTATTTCTTAGTTTTTTCTATCCAGTGCGGCATAGCTTTGGACAACGTATGAAATCCAATTTTTATTTTAACCATCTTTTGTATTCTAGGATGGATGGGATTTGCTTGTTTATAACTTAATTTAAGTCTTTTTTGTTCTTCATCAATTTCCAATATAACCGCTTCAACTGAATCACCAAGACAAAGAATATCCTCAATTGAGCGGATATATTGATCCGATACTTCAGATATATGGATAAGTCCAACGTATTCTTCATAGCTAACAAAGAAGCCATATGATTGAATTCCAGTAATTATACATGTGATTTGATCGTTAATTTTCATATCAAAAACCTCTTAAGTATTATATCATATTTTAATATGCACAAATAAAAAAACGCGTGTGCACGCGTTTATTCATTAGCAATATAGATGCTTAATCCACCTAAACCAATATGGACAGAAATAACTGGACTAGCCATACCGGTTATGGAGACTTTTACTTGATCCCCAAGTTGGAAAATCTCTTGTTCTAAGACTTTTGCTTCGGTGCTTCTATCTACATAAGATATTAAAACCACAACTTTGCCAAACTTCATTAATTTTTTCACTTCATTGACTAAATACAGGTAAACATTATTATAGTTTCTGACCTTGTGTTCTAGATCCAAGACACCTTGTCTAAACCTTAAGATAGGTTTAATCTTCAAGAAGTTACCGACGACTGCTTGTACTTTATTTAATCTACCACCCTTAACAAGTGTATTTAAATCATTAACTGTAAAGATAAGTGATCCCTTTTTAATAAGTTCTTCTAGATAGGGCATCCCTTCTTCAATCGTATGACCTTCCTCAAAAAAATCAATCATTCTTTGAGCAATGTACCCACTACCATTAATCGTTTGTTGTGTATCCACAACATGAACATGATCGTTTTCAATCAACGTCAATCCTAGATTGGCACTATTGACTGTTCCGCTTAATGTTTTAGATAAAGTTAAGCATAAAACATCCTCAAATAAGGTTAATTGTTTCTCAAAAGCTTTAAGGAAAAGTTCTGGTGATGGCTGGCTGGTCTTAATGTCCTTGTTGTTTTGCATCGCAATAACAACGAGTTCGGGATCAAACTGACCATCTACATATTCTTTACCTTCAATATTTACTTTGAGTGGAACAACTGTTATTTGGTATTTTTCAACGTATTCATTACTTAAATCAAATGTTGAATCTACAACTAATCCTACTTTTCTTTTCATAATTTTAACCTCGCATATTTTTTTATATAAAATGCAAAAAAGACACGCATATTGCGGTCTTTATTTATTAATCTACTGCAACTACTGCAATAACACCGGGAACATTCTCAAGTAGCATGGTTTCAATACCTTGCTTCAAGGTTACATCTAATGCCATACATCCGTCGCAAGCACCCAGCATTTTGACATAAACGATACCATCTTCAACATTGATGACTTCAATGTCTCCACCATCTCTTTGTAAATAAGGTCTGACCTTCTGAATTAGGTCTAATACCTGTTGTTTTGTTTCATCCACATAAATCACCTTCCTTAGACACATTTAGTATATACTAGTCTATCTTATATATCAATTAACTTGTTTTGTTCTGGCTTTATCCGTTTTAAAATGTAGTGTGCACAGTTTAATTGACACGATTCATTAAGATAATCCGGAATTCTTTTGTATCCATTAGGACTCTTTGGATCAGAGTTGAATCCCTTGATTCTAAGCATACTCGATGACATGTCACCAACAAGATATGTGTATCTATCAAATGCAACATCTACATAACGTTCTTGAAATTTAACGAGGTCAAATGCTTCTCTATAATCCTTAATCATTTCAAATTGTCCAAATTCTGTATCAATAATCATACATGCACCTTCTTTAAGAGTACTACGGATTCAGCAGCTATTGCTTGCTTGTTTCCTATAGAATCTAATTTTTCATATGTTGTAGCTTTAACGCTTACTTGATCTATCTCTATTCCCAAAATTTTACTAATGTTTTCTCTTATTTCTTTGATAAATGGATTCAATTTAGGTAGTTCAGCATAAACTATCGAGTCTATATTACCAATTTCATAGCCCTTTTGTCTAATCAAATTGTAAACTGTTTTCAAAATGGTGATTGAGCTTAGATCTTTATTGGCTAAATCTGTATCTGGATAGATGGTTCCTAAGTCTCCTAGACTTAATGCCCCAATCATAGATTCTGCTATTGCATGTAATAAAACATCAGCATCACTATGCCCTAAAAGACCTTTTTCATGTGGGATATTTATCCCACCCAAAATGAGTGGTCTATCAGAAACAAGTTGGTGGATATCAAAACTATGTCCAATACGCATTTGTGACTCCTTTTCTAAATGTTGTTTCACATATAAAAAATCTTGAGGGTATGTAACTTTTAAGTTAGGCTCCTCATTAAAAATAACTTGAATTTTTTCTTCTGGATAAAATGCTTGATAAAGTGCAATATCATCATCAAATGATTGTTTGCATCTTTGATAAGCAAATCTTATTTTTTCAGTTAAAAATGCTTGTGGTGTTTGTGCGAGTATATATTGACTTCTGTCTAAGCTTTTTAACTGATTATCTTCGATTGCTTTCAAAGCATTTGTCATTTTTTCTGCAAGGAGTACCGCATCGTGATAATGAAGTACTTTTTCTATCTCTAAAATAGGTGCTTTAGTAATGAGTGGTCTTGCTGCATCATGGATATAAACATAAGAAGTCGTGACTTCTCTTAATCCTAACTTGACGCTTTCTGCTCTGGTTTTTCCACCAATCACTAACTTTATATTCTCACTGACATATTTTCTAACTTCATTGATATCCTTTTTAGCAACTACCAATACAATTTCAAATCCTAAAGATAAAAAAGTCTCTACACTATAGAGAAAAAGAGGCTTTTTATTCACTTGATACATAACTTTTGATTGATTGAGTTGTGCTCTGCTACCTGTACCGGCAGCAACGATTAAAGCAGTATTCATTTTGACCCCTTAAAATATCCATCAAGTTTCTGATCATGAAGATCTTGTTTGAAGTTTTTTATTTCTTGAAAATCATAGATGACACCATAAACATGCTTAGGTCTGTTTGCCGATAAGAACTGATCATAATAACCTTTGCCAAAACCGATGCGATATCCATTTTTAGATATTGCTAATGCAGGCGCTAATAAATAATCAATTTTCTTGTCTACATTGAGTCCTTCTTGAGGTTCTAAAACACCAAATTTACTTTTCTTAAAGGAAGTCTTTGAATCCAATAAATAGAAATGAATACCATCAGATTCAACCTTTGGAAATGCATATTCTTGTTTTCCATTTGTCAAAGGTAATAAATTAACTTCATTTTTAAGCGGATAAAATAAACCAATACATTTAGCATCGATAAATTTATGATCCTTTTGTATCATATCAATGATTTGACTATTTTGTTTATTAAATGCCGTTGATACAGATTCCATTCGAATCTTCATCATTTGACGTCTTATGTCATCTTTCATGACACAATATCCTTATAATAACAACCATGTGAAGAGAACTGAGGATTCTCAGCCATCTTTAATGCTTGTGTTGCAGAAGTATAAAGTTTGTGTTCATCATTAGCATCAGAACCTCCAACTGCAATACCTGCAAAAACTTCTAGTTCAGCTGAAAGCGAACCATACTGCATCGCAAGATTTAAGAATGTAGGATTTGATTTAATGCCATTTGCTAAAACATCCATCTTTCTTGGGTCAGTAATTGTAATCGCAAACTCAATACCCGATACTCTAAAGATATTCCCACTTTCAGTTACGAAAGTTGTTCTTAATTTTTTAATGTATTCTGCCATCAGCATGTTCCCAACTTCTCTACCATGGGTTTCATTAATCTTGGGCATGTTTTTTAATCGTATCACTACAAGCTGGAAATATCTGTTATCTTTAAAGAGTTGGTTCATTGATACGAGCATATCATTTTGATCTTTAAGTAAATCAAGTTCATCGATGTTACTTGCTAAGTAATGTTTTGTCTTCATAGGGTTTAGTGTTCCCATGATGACTGCGCTATTATGATCTTCAAATAAGCGTTTACCTTTTTCTCTAAACCATAAGTATCTACCATTGACTTTGACTCTATATGATGTTGAATATTGTTTTTTATTTATTGATAAATCGCCTAATAATGCCAAATACTTCTTTAAATCCTCAGCTTCTATCAGTCTTCTAAAGTCTGATAAATCAAGTGTGTTCCCTGGAAGTCTAAGCATGTTAACAAGTGCATCACTTGCCCAAATTGTTCTTTCATCTAAATCAATATAGAACAATCCTTCCTCACTTATTTCAAGTGTTGCTATAAACTTATATCTGATGCTTTCTAATTCTCCGCTTCTTTCATGAAGTTCTTTTTCTACAGCAAGTAAATCAAAATCAGTCTTCTTTTCGCCAACACAAATTCTACCTTTATAACGGCCTAATGCAAAGACGGGCTGCATCACCATGTGTAATATAACTGGATTACCATCAAAGTTCATGAATGATATTTCTTCAACTTCACTATCACCTTGAATTGCTCTATCTTTATATCCATTATAATAATTTTCTAATGATCTATTGGTTACATCTTGACCATTAAGTCTAGTAAATCTAATTGATTTGTTAAGAATGTTAAATAATTTCTTTCCTATGATTTCTTCTTTATCAAGATTGAGTTCATGTAAAAGACTTGCTGACATATCTTTGATGCGTTCTTTAGCATCGACAACATAATAAGCATTCCATCTACTGTTCTTAATTGATTTAACAAAGAGCTGATAATGATTTGCTTTTAAGATTGCTGTCTTGAATGTTGAATATAAGATAAGCATAAATACACCGTAAACAAAAAAATTAAACCCTATATAAATATTTTCATATAGCTCATTTCCGATAATCATCTTATAATACAAAACAAAAACCATCACAGCAGCCGTGATGTTAAAGAAAGTTATAATCAATCTATTTTTTAGAACCCTTTCACTTTGAATGCTTTGGATAATAACTAAAAACAATGTGAAAAGGGTAATAATCAGTGGGTAAATAGGATGTTGAAGCATTTCATCACTCCGCTATAAGTTTGGTAATACATAATTCAAGAATAAAAGAATAAGCGTAATTAATAAAGCTATGACATATGATATCCATTTATTCTTATGGTAAAAAACTGAAAGTTTTTCAGCAAAATTACGATTGGCAAAAGACTTGAGAGGTTCTATTATTGTTATAAATAATTTTTTTATCATTATTTTCGCCTCACTTCATGAACATGTTGACGTATTCCATCAACTTGTCTCTATCATTGATTTTAAGCATAATACCTTCGATTGCAATTGATATATGACCTGTTTCTTCAGATACAATAATGGTCATACTATCTGTGATTTCACTAATACCTAATCCAGCACGATGTCTAGAGCCCATTGTCTTATCGAAGTTTTCATTGTCAGATAAAACGAAATATGCTCCAGCACATAAAATACTGTCGCCCCTAATGATGACTGCGCCATCATGAAGTGGTGTATTTGGCGTAAAGATATTAATCAATACTTCTTTTGATACTTCACTATTCATCATGATTGCTCTATCAGAATACTGATCAAGTGTGTTATGTTTTTCAATTGTCATCAATGCACCAATATGTTGGCTTGCTAATGAAATAGCAGCATCAACGATACATAATTTTGTTCTTTCACTACCCATCACTAAGATGTCATTTCTCGCATCAACTTTCCACACGATTTCAAGTGATCTTCTGATATCTGGTGCCATAATAACAATCATTAATACTGGCATCCATTGTGCAAGATAAGATAATATTGGACTACTAACAAGTAAATCTAACTGATTTGCGACATAGGCAATCAAATAGACAAACAAAAAGGAGATTGCTATACTAAGCATTCTTTTATTGCTGACAATAAATTTTACAAGAAAAATAGCTAGGACCCATATAAAATATGCATCAACTATAACTTTCCAAATGGGGATACCAAATAACATATCATCGCACTCCTTTTTTACTAACCTTATTATAACACAACATCACATTTCAATTAAACAAAAATTGCTATGAATTATAACATATTAAAAGAAATTCTTTTAAGGGAAGTGAATACATTTTGTTACCTCAATCATCAAACTCTATTGTAATATTAACCATAAAAAGATATAATCAATTATAGAATGATGATTCACTTTTTGAAACATCTGAGCATAAAAGGAGGTCAAATCATGTATATTGATAGGATTTGTTTTAACAAGATAACTTTATCTTATTAATCGCACAGGAGCGATATCAATTGCAATTGACCTAAACTTAATTTAGACCAATGAATAAAGATCTTTGTGTGATTTTCACAATGGTCTTAATTTTATTTTTTAAGACAACATGTCATAGAAAGATATTCTATGTATAGATATGCATATTAATATACTATTAAATGCTACCTATCATCATGATAGAGAAATATGAGGTATATATGGATCAAGCAATACTTGTAGGCTTAAGTTACAAAGAGTCTACCGAAGAAACAGAGGAATCCCTTAATGAGTTAGAGCATTTGGCTCTAGCATTAGATATAAAAACAAAGGATAAAGTCGTCCAAAATGCGAAGACTATTTCTTCTAAATATTATATTGGTAGCGGAAAAGTTGCCGAAATTAAAACATTGATTCAAGTCTTAGATGTTGATATTGTTATTTTTGATGACACACTATCTCCTGGACAACTCAAAAATTTAGCGAATGAACTCGAAGTTCAAGTCATTGATAGAAGCTTTCTTATTCTTTCCATTTTTGCTGAAAGAGCACAAAGTAAAGAAGCCGTTTTAGAAGTCTCTCTTGCTCAAAAGATGTATATGTTACCTAGATTAATTGGTATGGGTACCTCATTATCTAGACAAGGCGGTGGTAGCTATAACGCAAAAGGTCCAGGTGAAACAAAGTTAGAGCTTGATAGAAGAAAAATATTACATGAAATATCAATAATCAGACACGAATTAACTAAAATTAAAGCTGAAAAACAAGTATCCAGAAAACAAAGAATAAAAAGTCAAATTCCAGTAGTTGCTTTAGTTGGATATACCAATGCTGGTAAATCCTCTTTAATGAATAGTTTAAGCAATTATTTGCATAATACTTCTAACCCTGTATTTGAAAAAGATATGTTATTTGTAACATTGGATACAAAGGCTAAAAGGTTGCAAAAAGATAATTACCCGCCTTTTATTTTAATCGACACGGTTGGGTTTATTAATAAGCTTCCTAAAGAACTTCTTCGCTCGTTTGAAACAACCTTAAGCGATGTTATTGGCGCAAATTTATTATTACATGTTGTAGATGGTGCATTCTATAATCATTACCAAATAGATACAACTAAAGAAGTCCTGAAAATTATTGGTGCAGATCAAATTGAAAGACTTCTAGTATTAACAAAAAAGGAAATTGCACTTACTGTTCCTCCTATCAACGAAGATTATATATATGTTTCGAATCGTACAAAGGAAAATATAGATGTGCTTGTTGACGCCATTTATGGACATCTCTATAAATCAAATAGAATCCAAATTTTAAAAATTCCCTTTGATCAAGGTCAAATCTACTCAAAGTTAAAAGAAAATAATACAATATTAGAAACGAAATATGATGAAGATGGAACTTCTGTTAAAGTTATATTAACACCAGAACAAACCGTTATTTATAAGGACTACATAATAAAGAAAACCGCTTAATTAAGCGGTTTTTTATTTAGAAATGATTTGATTTTATCAACAAGTTCATCAGCGTTAATAATAAGGCTGAACCGGTTGCTTTCGATGAATTCTAGACGTGGTCTATCAAATAATTCAACAAGATTTTCTATCAGTTCAGATCCTCCAAAAGGATCATTATCATGCCCATATAAGATTAAGACATTTTGTTTGAGAAACTCAAAATCATTTTTTGAAAACTCAAATGTAGTTAAAAAGCTTTTAATTAATTTCATTTGAAGTTCTTCGTCTGCTTCAGTATAGTTAACAATCATATGCTCAAATAAATCTATCTCAGAATCATCCGTAATCATTTGTTCTACTTGTTCAAGAAATACACCTTTAACTGAATCTAATGGCATCGTTTTTCTGAGTTCTTCTAGTTCTTCAACAACCTTTAAAACATCAATGATAATTTGCTTAGATGCTGTATTCATTTCTTTCGTTTTTGTAAGTGTATTATATAGAATGAGATGGTCAACTAAAGAGGGATGCTTACATGCAAAACCTTGTGCAAGGCTTCCGCCATGACTCGCACCAAAAATTGCTAAACTTGGAATTTCAAGTGCATTGATTAATTCCTCAATTAAGGCTATTAACTCCATCATGCTTTTTACTTCATGTGGGTAATCTATCGTTAAAACTCTATAGTTTTCCGAAAGAGGTTCAATGATTTTAAAGTAAGCTTCTGTGGGAAACATACTGCTTCCCATTAAGATTAAAATCGTTTGTTTTCCTTTTCCAAAAAGACGATAGTTCAATTCTAGATTTTTAGATTTAAATGTCTGTAATTCATGCTTCTTAACGAAGCTTACATAGGATTCAAATACGTTCATATATTCTCCAATTATAAATTGTAATATTTTTTTATGTCTTTAAATACTGCTAATTCTCTATTAATCCAAGGGACAGCATCTTGATGGAGTTTAGCAGCCTCTTCATTTGCTTTAATTGCTTCATCGATATCAACAAAAAATAGTTGATATCCATATTCATGTTCATAATCATCTAATTTTGTTTTGTTAACTAGATTAAGAACATCACATAAATAATAATAAGATTCCATCATAAATAAATCATTAGGATCAATAACAGATCTTCTTTTTTCTTTGGCTACACCATAAGGTTTGATGGATTTAGCAACAACTGTTAACCCGGTTTCTTCCATCGTTTCTCTTATTAGTGTTTCAACATCAGATTCGCCATTTTCTTTTCCACCACCAGGAAACTTATATTCCCCAAATTTCTCGCTTTTAATCAAAGCAAGTTTGCGGTCTTTAAAAATTACTGACCTAACTGCAATCCGGAAGAATCTTCCGGTCACATCTCATAATTATGGGAATCAAAATTTTCAATAACTCTCATATTGCATTATCCTTTAATTTAATCAGCGTATAAACTTCATGGTCAGTCCAAAGGTCGTTTTCTCTAATATATTTTTCTCGAATACCTTCAAATTTAAATCCTGATGATACTACTACTTTTTTTGATATCTCGTTATCTAAATTAATGTGAGCTTCAAGTCTATGATAATCTAATTTGTTAAATCCTATATGAATCATAGCTTCCACGGCTTCTTTTGCGTATCCACCATTCCAATATTGATTAAATATTGCGTATCCAACCATGCCTATCTGATAATCTTCTCTATACTGAGTTGCAAGATCGCAGTAACCAACCATAGCTCCATCACTAATTCTAAATATACCAAATAAATAAGCAACATCGCTATCTGCAAGTGCATCCCACTCATCTAATTTCGCACTATACCATTCTTTAGTAGCAAAATTCATACTCTTATATCCTTGATCATATTTTCTTTGACTCGGTTGTTGTTCAAGGTATGATTTAACATACATATCATAATCTTCTAGTTTTCTAGCTCTAATCTCAATATTTTTATTTCTGCATGTATAATCCTTAAGTTTGCTCATCTTAGCCCTCTTGCCCTTTATATATTGTTAAATGATTTGTCATAACCTAGTTTATCTTATTTTGCTTCATAAAAACAGTATTTTTGTATTTTAACTTAATTAGAGACTAAAATCATAGAATTCAAAGAGATGATTGTTATGTTTTCCATAATAAAGCGGCTAAACCTTTTTTTTACGTCTCTACTAAAGAGAGTTCACTCTAATATGTCTTTTTTTTATCAAACAAAAAAGATAAACTTAAGTTCTAAAAAATTTTTTTAGAATAATTTGTTCATCTTTTCTATTTCACTAAATTGATGTAGTTATTCAGGTTTTGGTGTTTTAACAATAATCAATTCAAGAATTTCATCATTTGTATTTTTAACATCCATTGTTGTATTAAATGGAACGTTTAATACGGCTCCTTTATGATATTGATGAACTTCATGATTGTCTAGTCCAATGGAAAGTATTCCTCTAATAACCGTCATATACAAATTTGCATTGGACTGGTGAATTGGAAGTCCATCATCCTTTGGAAAAACAAGATGAAGATAATGAATATGATTATCAACAATCACCTTTTCAATCTTTTTTTCGTCTGTTTGAGTATTTTGAAACACTTTTTCTATTAATTTCATTTGTTATTCTTCTTTCTTCTACTATTTTGATTCAATTAATTTTGAGTTTTCCACTTTATATATTTCATGTTATAGATTAATATGAGATATCAGATTTTCTATGTATTTTTTTTGCTCTATATCAGACATTAAGTGATACTGAATATCAGGGGTCATAATAGCATACTGCAATAAGATACCAGAAATTATAGCATCTAATAGTAACCCTGAACTTTTTTGATGTATCTTTTGATATGTTTCAAGAGTTTCCTTTAGTTCTTTAGATATCTGCGCTATAAAATCTAGCTCATCAGGAACATATCCTTGAATTGACTCTTGAATAATCATTCTAATCAAACCAATTTTTGACGATATAATCATTAATCTACTATGAAGGAGTTTTTCAACTAAGTGTTTTAAAGATAAATCATAATTAGGCTCTAGAGTACTTGAAAGTTCCTGACCAAGCGTTGATTTTATCATGACATTAAATAGATTCTGTTTAGTTTGAAATTTACGAAATACCGTCATTTCTGAAACACCAGCTGTAGACGCAATTTTTTTTGTGGTTGCACCTAAATATCCATGTTCGGTAAAAACAATAATACTCGCTTCGATAATTTTTTGAGATGTTTCCATTTGCATACCCCTTTTTAAGAAATTGCTAAACCTTTAGTTTTCTTTCTAAAAACACCTAGCAATGCTGGTAAAACAAAAATAGAACTCAACAATGCTAAGGATATATTTATCAATGTCATTGTACCAAAATTAGATAAAATTTGAAAGTCAGAGAATACCAAAGCGCTAAATCCTCCAATCGTTGTAATGGCTGATACAATAATGGGTTTACTCATCAATCCTACAGCATTAGCAATTATTTCATCATCATTATCTTTAGACTGTTTTTTTAATTCGTAATAACGCATTGATATCAATATTGTAAATTCTGTCCCAATACCGACAATCAAGGCACCTATAGTAGAAGTTAATGGCGTGTAATCAAACCCTAACAAATACATAATTCCTCCACTCCATCCAACGATGAAAATGATTGGTAGAATTGCAATGATGGTTTTTAATGGATTTCTATAAATAATGAGTAAAACAATAAATACAAGTGCAATACTAATAAGCGTAATCATCAATCTATCTGAAGTCATAGAGTTGAGCATTTCTTGTTCAACTACACTTTGTCCAGTAATTGTTATATCAAAACTTAGATCTAACTCTGTTAAAGATGCATCTAAATTAGTCATAAACAGTTCAAAAGTTTCATCATCCATATCTGTTAAAGAAATATTGATGATTGCTATATTTTCTTCAGTTGATTGAACTAAAGCAAGTTGCTCACTGGGTAATTTATCTAAGTATACCTGATAATTCGCAGCATTCCAGTTATTGGATGATGCCATATCTAACATACTTGATACAGATCCCACCATGATAACATTGCTTGAATAATCAGTTAGAATCATATCAGTCACTGCTTTTACTTCAATTAAGACAGTATAGTCATCAATATTAGAAGCTTCGTACATTAATACAATTCTATCGGTGGAGCCTATCAAGACTCTCAATTCATTGATATCAGCTAACGCTTCACTATCTTGAGGCATAAATGTTTCCATATCAGTTTCCACGCCTACTTTTTGATCAAAGTAAAATCCAGTTCCTGCAAGCAATACAGCAACAACCAAGATAACATATTTAAGTTTCAAAACACCTTTAGTGATATTTTTCATAACTAAAACATACTTGGACTGTTTATTATTTGTGATCTTTTTGTCTTTTTCATTAAGTTTGGTCCGAATGGATAATATAGGTAATAAAACAAATAACGCTAAGAGAAACGCAATAGCAATACCTATTGTTAACATCAGTCCAAAATCTTGAATCATTGGAACTTTAGATTTAAATAAACTTAATAGTCCTAAGCCGGTTGCAATTAAAGAGATTAACACAGCGGGTGCTAATTTGTATATTGTCGTTCTTAGTGGTTTATCCATTGCTCACGCCTCCTAATGCTTCTTCCATGTATCGATTATGAAATTGAATACTGTAATCTATTCCTAGCCCTATAAGAACAGGGAATACTGCCATAGAAACCATAGTTAGTGGTATTCCAACTAGTCCCATAACTCCAATCGTTGTAACAACTGCGATTAATACCACAAATAAAGGTAATAATCTAAATGGTACTGGAAATAGAACTAGTAACACAATTACCATAATAATTCCAGACATGATCATCATTGTTTTCATGCTATCCATCATCGATGACTTGATATCATAATTTAGAACTGGTTTTCCAGAAACTAAACTATCTTCATAAGTAGTTCCTTCAAATGATAAAGCAATCTCATCAAGTATAACTTTAATTTCAGGTTCGCTTGTTCCTTCTTCTAATATGATGCTAATAAATAAATGTTCGCCATCTACAAAATATGATGCTAACATTGGATTTAGGTGAATCCCATCAGGATAAACCATATTTGTCAATGTACTCTCTTCTGCAGGGAAAGTTGATGTAAACCCATTAAAATTTGCAGCCAACATAGCCACGTTACTACTCATTGTTGAAAGATTAACTTGTAAAGCTGTTAAATTTGTTTCTAAATTGGCAATTGAAGTAAACATAGTGGTTAATTGAGTTAGTATATTTTGTACTCCTAATGATGATTGGCTTGTAGCATCACTAAATGAATCATTCAAAGATACCGTTTGAGTATATAAGTTACTAACATTATTTAAGACTGTAATTGTTTGGGTTAAACTTAAATATTCGGTTTCTTGGATGATGGGATCTAATAAATCTCTTTGTCCATTCAATACAACAATTTCATTATCTACATTTGTTTGCATCAAAGTCATTAAGTTTATTTCATTTTCCAAGCCCGTTGTTACATTATTTTGGGCAGTAATGATATTGTTCAAAGCATTGGTTAATACAACAGGGTCAATATCAGGTTGGGATTCACTCATCTGAGCAATATTTGTAGATATCAAACCCAATCCAGCGGCAATTTCATCAAGTGCTGTCTGATACATCTCTACACTCACCTGTCCCGCATAATTGATAACAGTAATAGGACTATTAACATAAAAAATTCCCTCTATGTCTTTTAAGTTTGAATTAAGAGTGTTCATTAACGATAATGATTCGTATGATAACAACTCATCTTGACTCTCCCCTTCTAAAACTATAATTATCGGATCAGTACCAAATATTGATTGATACTTACTATTATCAAGATACGTGTTACTCGTTGGTTCAATTAATGTTTCATTACCAGTACTTAACTCAATATTAGCGATTCCGGTAGCTGTAACAGCAATGATAACCACTATGATGAATAGAACCTTAAATGGCCATTTATATATGATTTTGTTTAATAATTTTTTCATGTTTCCTCCTTGTTTGTTAGTACTCACTATCATAGTATACAAAAACATGTTTCATTTGTCAACAACAACCACTTAAATAAAAAAAGACAACTTTATTGAAGTCGTCTTTATTTTGTATTAACTTTTGATGATTGTCTATAATTATTTGATTGCAATTTTCTCGCCATCAAAATATCCCCTTCATATATGGGTATATATATTCGTATTTCCTTTTATCAATGAGCAAATTACTTATTTTTTTGAAGATAACTTACCAATCATTTTGTATTCTAGTGAACATTTTATATAAGAATCTGTTTTCTCCACATAAGACAACGTGATAATATACCACAATATCTTTAACTATATGCTTCACCTGTAATGATCTCTATAACGTCGTAATCAATTACTGCTAGTATTAAATTTTTATAAACAACAAACACTTGAGAGACTTGTTCATCATCCATTCTTGCATCATAATCGTATTCATCAAAATGTGTTTGAGCAGCTGTGTTTGATGAAAATTCCAACATAAATCCAGCAAATTGTCCGGAATCATCTAAAATTGTGTACTCGTTTTTTACTGTATTGATAACAATACTTACATTATTCATATTCTCTTCGTCTTTTTTCTCCAATATGTACCCTGCATCTTCTAAATCGCTAGTTGCAGAATTGACGGAACTACAACCAGTTAATAATACTACTAGAAAAATCATAACTAATAAAATTTTCAAACTGTGTGATTTCATATTCTCTCTGTCTACTCTATAGCAAAATAATCTTGCTTATAGAATAAACCCCCTCTTTCTTTATATTTTTGTATTATTTTACTTGGTGATATTATATCATGTATTATATTTTATATAATTATTCTATTTTTCTAACATCTTCCCATATTTCATCCATATTATTGATATCAGCACTACTATCATCTTTTAGATTTTTATCAAAGAAAGTTACAAACATATCTTTAAAGATTGAAACAAGTTCGTCCCCTGAAAGTTTACCCGTTATACCAAGATACTTCGTTAATGGCGAATACATATAAGCCATTGAAAAATCAGAATGTGTTGTTCCCTCTATCTGGTAAAGCACAGATGAACCACTACTTTTATCAATCAAATTAAGCAAATTAATATTGTTATATCCTGTTTCCCAAGAACCACTTCTTAAAAATAATGCAGGCATATCTAATCCTTTTTGAATTTCTGTCTCATATATTGGTTCTACCCACGCATCCATTCCAATAAGTGCTTTGATTCTTATATCATTAATGGCAACAGCAACATCCGCTCCACCACCAGTGGAATGACCAAGTAACCCTATGTTTGTTAAATCTAATTTTCCTTCAAATCTCGATGAAACATCGCCCGTATTCATCTTTTTCAGTTCATCTAGCGTTAATACAATATCCCCTGCGTAAGTATTTACCAGCTGATTGGCATATTCTAAGAAGTCAGAATGCGTTTCTCTATCTGGTAGAGCTTCAGGATTGAGATATGCTATTTCTTCATCACTAAAAACAGTAGCTACTGAACCATAAGTATGATCAATACCAACAACTACATAGCCTAAACTAGCTAGTTCTTCAGCTAAATCTGTGTGAAGGTTTCTAAACCCTCTCCACCCATGTGAAATAACGACTATTGGGTATTCATCAAAGGCATTACTTACTGGAGCTTCTTTGTAAGAATTTGACATAATAAGCGCTGTATGATTAAGTATAAAAGGCGGTAAACTCATATCTTTTGCTAGAGCTTGTGCAACAACTCGCCCATCTTCTAACCATGGGACAAGATCATATCCATCTGTAGATTCTGCTGGATACCAGAATTGTATTTTAATTTTTCTATTTCCTACATCTGCATACATTTCTTCCCTACTACTATCTGTTAAAACAAATGACTCTGTTCCAATTGAAAACTCACCACTAGGTAGTGGCATTTCACTTACAGGAAAAGCAAAGCTAGAAAAGCCTGATACTATAATCAAAAAGCCCGAAAGGCTTAAGATAATTCTTCTTATGATTTTTTTATTTTTAAATCCCTCGAATCTGAAAATATAAAAAATAGCCATACCAACACATAAAAACATTGTCATATATAATGGGAATATTTGCCACCTTGTACTCTCAAAAATAATGTGCAGTATAAATGACAGTAGAGTTATACCTAAAAGCAAACTCATATATTGTTTTTTTATTACTTTGTATTTTATTAAGAATCCTAAACTCACCAGAGTTAAGAGGAAAACAATACTTTCAAATATTTGCATCTTCATTACTCCTTTTAATCTGAATGAACTGCACTTTTTTTGCATAATATGTGTTGTCATAACCAAGTTTGTGCCACTTTTTAGGTTGTCATAACTAAGTTTGCTAGGTTGTCGGTACGGAGTTTGTTTCCATAAGAAAATACTTTTAATAGTTTTAAGTTCAAAAATGAGAAAATACTTATTACGACACATCCATGAAATAAAGGTAATTCTATTGTTCATCAACTTCCTCAATATCCTCCAGCGCTTTGTTATTGATATCTTTCAGTCGATTATGTAGTATTCTTATGTCATTAATTCGTTTAACTATAGGTTCTTGCTTTTCATGATATTGCTGTCTTTCTATAATCGTTTCTTTTATAAATTTTTGATTCAATATAGGATAATCTTCTTTCCAGTTAAAGTAATCGAGTGCTGAATATAAAAATTGGAACTCGATCTGAATAAATAATATCCTCAAATCTTTTTTTAATAAGGCTTTATATTCGGGATCATTAGTTCCGAGCATTTCAGTAACAAAATATAGTAGTTTATCAATATTAACATGCGTATATTGACTCAACCTTGAGTATGTTTGATTGAAACTTTTTTTTATTTTTAAAAATGTTTCTTCATCTTGTTTTTTCCTTTGTTCGTCAAAAAGCCTACCTAAGCATTGGTGCTTCAGCGAATTATAGCCATTGTCTTTTATATCG
>Ga0307992_1000482_pt1 | contig 25340 bp, 25 predicted proteins | sample EllFjometagen133_FD_203162 | JGI IMG/M metagenome (GOLD analysis project Ga0307992, IMG submission 203162) | Marine microbial communities from Ellis Fjord, Antarctic Ocean - #133 | ecosystem: Environmental > Aquatic > Marine > Unclassified | place: Southern Ocean | collected 2014-10-08
ATAATAATTAAAATGATTACAGTAACACCATAGGGCTCAATTTTTTTTAACTGTTTCAAACCACCTCTTAATAAAAAAGACATAACAACCCAAAAAAGAATAGAAAACATTACAGCATAATTCATATTGCCAAAAAATAAAAGAGAAAAAGATTTTCCACTCCCCAATAAATATGCAAGTAATGAAGAATGAATCATAAAAAGCATAATTATAATCATAGTGATTTTACCTTTCTTTCCCAAAAATTTTTCAGCATAACCCGGGAGCTGATGACTTGAATTAACCCTCAAAGAAATCTCACCTAAATATAAATAAACCAACATCATAAGTAATCCTAAAAAAATAAGATAAAATAATCCCATTCCAAAACCGACCTTAGAAAAGGCATACGGCAAACCCAGAATACCAGCACCAATTATAGAACCAGCCAAAGTAAAAGCACTAATTAATATTTTTCTATCCATACAACCTCTTAGAATTCTTTAGAAACACTAGTTTATAAAAATTAACCATACTTTCTTTTCAAACCAATCAACAAGAACGACATAATTGATACAATAATACCTGTAAAAACTAAAGACCAGGCATCCTTAAAACAACCATAGATTAACCACAATACCTGAGACAAAATATTAATCAAAAGCCACATCATCGATAAATCTTCTGTCTTTTTACTCTTGAAAGATTTTATTAATTGGGGGAATAAAGAAATAGCAATCATAAGACCAGCAGAAAAACCAATTAACTCGACCCAATCCATAAAATAACAAACAAAATCATTTCTTATAAATCTTACTCAACAAAAATACCTGGCATTCCTGGTCTAGCTTTCTTGCTCTTATTCTCTGGGTCATACTTCTCAGAATCTTTCACAGAATAAATAATTACTTCACAACCAACAAATTCTCCAATAATTTTAGCATTCAATTTATCAATTTCAAATGGCAAAACATACAAATAAACCTTCCTTACTTCCTGCTTCTCTCTTAGTTTATCAACAATATTCTTAACATTAAAAATAACTTTCTCATTAACCTCAACTTGTTTTTTCTCAACTTTTAATTTATTCTCATTATATTCAGGCCAACTGGAATTTGAAATAAATCTTTCATTACCTAACTTTTCCCAAAGTTCTTCAGTTAAATGTGGACAGAATGGATTTAATAATTTCAAAAACTTATCTAAGGTATCTTTATTAATTTCTTTAGATTTTTCAATTTTATCAAATAATTCTCTTAATTCAATCGTTCCTTTCCTATATTGAAAATTACCTAAATATTCTGTCAAATTTTTAATTGTTTGATTTAACTTAATTTCTACATCTTCAGAAGTTTTCCCAAATCTAATATCATTAAAATAAGAATATACTTTTTTAATAAATCTAAAACTTCCTTGAATCCCTTTTTCACTCCAACTAAAATCTTTATCAGGAGAAGCAACAGAAACTAAAAATAAACGAGTGGCATCAACACCATAATTTGAAACAACACCTAAAGGCTCAACAACATTACCTTTGCTTTTACTCATTTTTTGTCCATCTTCAGCATGTAACATTCCTTGATGAAACAATTGTTTAGCAGGCTCACCAAAATTAATCAAACCTAAATCTCGCAAAAACTTAGTATAAAATCTAAAATATATTAAATGCATACATGCATGTTCAGCACCACCAATATAGACATCAATAGGATTCCAATACTTTACTTTTTCCTTATCAAAAATAACTTCAGAATTATTAGGGTCTGCAAATCTTAAATTATACCAACTAGAATTTGCAAAAGTATCCATCGTGTCAGTTTCTCTTTTAGCAACACCACCACACTTAGGACAAGTAGTATTAACCCACTCCTCATTTGTAAGCAAAGGATTACCATCACCAAACTTAACATCTTTAGGTAAAATAATAGGTAAATCACTCTCAGGAACAGCAACACTACCACATTTCTCACAATGAATAATCGGAATAGGAGTTCCCCAATATCTCTGACGACTAATACCCCAATCACGAAGCCTGAAGTTAATAACTCTTTTAGCTTTTCCCTTACTCCCTAACCATTCAGTAATTTTCATAATAGCATCATTTGTCTTCATCTCATTAAATTCACCAGAGTCAATTAAAGTCCCCTCTTTATCAGTATAAATATCATCATTTGATAGAAACTGTTTATTACAATCCATAGGTCTCTTTATAACTTGTTTAATTTTAATTCCATACTTCTTTGCAAATTCATAATCTCTTTTATCATGAGCAGGAACAGCCATAACCATACCACTACCATAGTCAGCAACAACAAAATTACCAGCATAAATAGGAATTTTCTCACTACTAGCAGGATTAATCGCATAACTACCAGTAAAGATACCTTCTTTTTCCATATCTGCTAATTCCTTCTCACTAACAGAACCTAACTTCTTCAAAAAATCTTGAACAACTTCTTTTTGTTCATCAGTTACTAAATCCCACAACTTATTGTGTTGAGCAGAAACAACCATAAAAGTAACTCCAAAGATAGTATCCGGACGAGTCGTAAACACAGGCCAAAACTCACCATTAATTTCAAATTCAATTTCACTCCCGTGAGATTTCCCAATCCAATTTTTCTGCATAGCCTTAGTTTTAAACGGCCAATTTAAATTTTCAATTCCCTCATATAACTCATCAGCATAATCCGTAATTTTCAAAAACCATTGTTTTAAATGTTTAATCTCAATAGGCGTATCTTCATGTCTCCAACAGTTCCCTTCATGAACTTGCTCATTAGCAAGAACAGTATTGCACTTAGGACACCAATTAACAGCAGATTCTTTTTGATAAGCTAAACCCTTTTCAAACATTTTTAAGAAAATCCACTGGTCCCATCTATAATATTCAGAAGAAGCAGTATTCAAAATACGACTCCAATCATAAGTAATACCTAATTTCCTTTGTTGCTTCATAAAATTTGCAATTGAATTATTAGTATAATCCTCTGGATGAGTCCCAGCTTTAATAGCAGCATTCTCAGCAGGTAAACCTAAAGCATCATAACCAGCAGGATGTAATACATTAAAACCTTGCATAATTTTGAACCTAGCTAGAATATCACCAATAGTATAATTCAAAGCATGTCCCATATGTAAACCAGAACCAGAAGGATAAGGGAACATTTCCAAAACATAATAAGGAGGTCTATTACTATCCTCATTAACCTCAAACAATTTAGCATTATCCCACTTAGCTTGCCACTTTTCTTCAATCGCCTTAAAATCTAACTCACTCATAATATTATCTCAGCATTTGACTTTAAAATATTTACCATTCTATTTTTTTATACTCCAAATTAATCTATTAAAAATCAATCAAGTAAAATCTTCTTATTTTTTATATAATTATAATTATAAATTCTTAAAACTTAGAACAAGCAATTCTTCAAAAAATATATTTTTTCTGGCAACAATTTCAGGATTATACTCATTAATTTTATCCATTGGTGTCAAACTTGAGACCAACATATAAATTTTAGCATCTTCTTTAATAAAATTATTAACACTCTCTAAAAAACGAACAGCAATCTCATCACCTCTTTCACCACCACTAGTAGCAAGTTTTGACTCATCATCCTCACGATCATCATTAGGTAAATAAGGAGCATTAAAACAAATTAAATCAAACTTAGAATCAATCTTCTCAAATAAATCACTCTCAATAGCTCTAAACCCCTTACTCTTAGCCAAATCTACAGCATCAGAATTAATGTCAACAGATAAAATATTTTTAAAACCTAAATCTATCAAAGTCTCAGACAAAACACAACTACCACATCCCATATCAAGTACATTCATTTTACTAACTTCACTAGTTTCAAAATAATCTCTAAGAAAGTCCATAAACAAGAAAGAATCTTCAGCAGGTTCATAAATCAATGTCATAATAAAAATAGAATTTACGCATTTAAAAATTTATCAATTCTAGTCTTATTAAAATAAGAAAACTTCACAACAAAAACCATAAACCAATCAGCCAGAAACAAGAATTAAAACTTTATTTTATTTCTTCACTAAGGACACTACCATGACTTGCATCGTTAACCTTATCATAAAAATCCATAATCAATCCACTAGGAACCTCAACATTACAATATAAATCACCATTATTCTGCCATTCTTCTTTCCTAATAAATTCTTTTGCAAAATTATAAACTTTACCAGTATACCTAGCAGGAATCTTTAATTTAACTTTCTTAGTCTCAATTTTAATCGGTAAAATTCTGGATAAAGAATCCATAATCTCACTAATCTGACTCTCTATATTTTTATTCTTAACATTAACATGAGCTTCATGTAAAGCCTTCGTAATCCTATCAGGCGTATAAGGTCTACCTTCTGGACTAACAGCATTCCTAACCAAAAAATCGACAACCTGTTTATACTTTTTATCTTGATCATCCTTTATAGAATCAGCAGTACGAACAACTTCTCCACTCTTAATAATTTTACCAGCAACATCCAATAAATCAGTAGAAGCAAAATTCTCCATTAAATCTTCCTTAGAGGCATGTTCACCACTCTTTAAATTATAAAAAATATCACCAGTTAAAACAGCTTGAGCGATATCCCCTTCACCTTTCATAACCTTTAAAGCCTCATCTAAATCAACAAGAATTTCAAAATGCTTCCCACTTTTTTTTATTCGAGCAATAGTCTCTGTCATAACAACAATAAGTCATAAGACTTTATTAAGTTTTTGTTATAAATAAATATCAGTACACTAAAAAAAACAATATTACAAACTTAAATATATTAAAATATATATCATAATAACTCTTCAAATATTTTTTATCTTACTTAGAATATGCTCTCCTAATATTACCCTTAATTCTTTTTAACTAATTAATTAAACATTTAATAAATATATCTTTATAAATTGGTAACAACATAATCACTTAAAATATCTTATTTAAAATCAGTGCTTTTTGCTCTACTAAATCCTTTATCCTTTTCTATAATACCAATATCAAATCTACCAACATCAAAATCTTCACCTTGAACTTCCTTAAAAATTTTCAATATTTGCTTAACAGCCTCAGAAATACTAAGTCCATCCTTATACGCCTTACGTAATTTATCCCTAGTTTTAACATCATGTTCCCCAATAACATTAGCCTTATACTTCAAATAATTACCAGTAACATCAGTAGTATACAGACTAGCATCACCATTAATACCAGCGAACATCATAGATACACCAAAAGGCCTAGTACCACCATAATGAGAAAATTGTTGCTTTATATCAGCAATATCTTTCACAATAGATTCAGTACTAACAGGAGAATCATAAGTAACCATATGTTGCTGTGCAAGATTCCTTGCCTTATCAACCAAAACTCTAGCATCACTAGTAATCCCAGCACTAACACAAATAATATGATCATCAATCTCTTGAATCTTATTAGCAGAACTTTCTATTACTAAACTATCTTGTTTTCTTCTATCACTAACAATAAGAACAGCATCTTTACAAACCCAACCAATAGAAGCACTACCAAGTCTAATTGTTTTTTCAGCATACTCTACTTGCAAAATATGACCATCTGGAGCAAACATAGTAGCCGCTCTATCATATCCCATTTGTTGATGTTGTATATCATCCATGTTATCAAAAATAATTTTTACTTAATAAGGGTTTTGGTTTAGAAAATTTTATTTCTTAGCCATTGTAATCTCTAAAGTAGAAACAGTAACATTTTTACCGTCCTCTCTTTTAAACTCTTCAGAGTCAATTTTTACATCCTTAACAAAAACATTAAAATCATTCACAAATTTTTTCCTAGAAACTTCGCAAACATCAACAGCTTTAGATATAAACTTTCCTCTCGATTTTACAATAACTTCATTTGCTGCTTTTGTCGTAAATTGAATTACAACACCAGTAACATAGTTCATAAAAGGTTTCCCACCCACTAAAATAACATTATCATTACTCTTTACTTCCATCATCACTATCAATCAAACTCTTACTATTTTTTTTAATTCTACAAATATAACCAACAACTTTATTTCTCACTCGATTACTAGATAAAGTTGAACCAACAACTCTCTTATTCTTTTCAAAAGACTCATTAAATAATTCAGGAGTCGCTTGAACTAACTGTCTAGCAGTTCTCTTAATCAAAGTTGATTTAATTCTTCCCATATTAGAATTATAAAAATACGCTTTATAAGTATTACGGTACTCATAACTAAAAAATTATTGAATCATGCTCTCAAACTTAATTAAATTAGAATACTCCTCGAGGATCCCTTGAATTTTCTTCCCTGGAGTCCCTTTGCTAATTAAGAAAAGTGGCATTTTAAACTCATCAGCCTTAGTCTTAGCCATTAGGATATCAGGATGAGTCAAATTTTTTTTATTTCTAGCAACAACTAAAAAAACAATATCACCAAAATCACTATCAATTTTTATTTTTCCAACAACTTCATTTCTACTATCAACAACAATTTCATATAACCTGACCTCTTTTTTATTTAAAAAACATTTAACTTCCTCTAAAAAAGACATTTTATGTTCAAAAGATTTATTTTTAATTTCAAATTCAGTCGGTTTTATCTCTTCAATACTAGTTTCAATATATTTTCCCTCATTTTTAATATTTTTAAAAGGTGATTCAAATTTCTTAATAATATCTTCAGTAGCATCAGAATCAACTTCATGAATTATATCATTGCTAACATCCTCAACATCAGTATTTTCTAATTGTATCTCCTCAATAATATTTTCAACAACATCTACTTTTTCCTCTTCAATTATTTCATTTTTAACAAGAACCTTTCCCTCCATCTTATTTCTAATTTCTTCTCTATCAATTAAACTATATCTCCAATAAACTTCCTCTTCAAATTTAAACGGAATAGCGAAATCTTTAAGAGACCTCAACGCAACACGAACAGCCGGAGCTTGTTCAGAATCCTTCAAAACCTTATTATCCCTTAATAAAAGGAAAACATCCTTCTCAACACCCTTTAAATGCTCATCCCCAACCATTTCAAGACCACTCTCCTGCCCTCTAAGAAAATAAAAACAAGAAGAACCCAATCTAAAATTAGAACACTTCACTTTTTTAGAGTTTAACAACTCCGATAAAATAGCAGAAGTAAACACTGGCTCCATCTTAACAGCTTTAGCAATCCTAACAGGCAAGCTCAATCCATTCTCCTCTAAATACCCAATAATCCTATTTTTAACATCATTAACATCTATCATCTAAATATTAACACATCAAATTATTTTAAAGGTTTTTATTAAAAACAGAAAACTATTCTAAACAAATTTTAAATTTAGACAAAATATAATATTCTGTAATATATAAACAATAAATAAAGATTATCATAACAAAATAGAAATTAGAAACTAATAAACATTAACGAGCAGCATCTGCTTGTTTCTCAATCTCATTTTTCTTAGAGATAGAATAACTCTCATTAGAATTAGCAGCAGCTAACATAATTTCTTTAGCTAAAGATTCAGTCATCGTAGCTTTTTTATTAAAAGCCTTATCATAAGCACCATTAACTAAAAATCTCAATACTAAATTTAATCTTCTACGAGGAGAAACATCAACAGCTTGAGGATACCTAGCACCACCATATTCAACAGCAATAACTTCATCTCTTGGAGATCCATTTTCAACAGCCTTAATAAAAACCTGTAAAGGGTTTTCTCCTGTTTTCTTTTCAATTACCTTAAAAGCATCAATAACTATTCCTGTACATCTAGATTGCTTACCTGTAATCCAAGATGTAATAATTCTATGTTTCTTTCCCCTAGAACCTGGAACTTGTAAAATATTAATTAATCTTTCTACAACATTAACTTTAGCTCTAGTTGGATCCCATTTAATTCTACCATGACTTTTTAACATCAACTTAGGATTCAAGTTAATAACTCTCTTCAAAGAAGGATCACTAACTTTAACTTCAGTAGCATCAAAAATCCCAAAAACTTTCATTTGTACAACCATCTTATCTTCTACCTTTTTGGATCTTACCTTGCCATAACCTAGACAATGGTTGATCATTTACTTTAATAACTTGAAAACGAACACCAGATAAATCACCTTTAGTTCTACCTTGCTTACCACCAATTCTTTCAATTAGAACTTCATCATGCTCATCAATAAATTTTTGAGCTAGATTACCAGGAATAAAACAAGAAACTTCTTTACCAGAACGAATTAACTGAACTCTACAACACTTCCTCATAGCTGAATTAGGTTGTTTAGCTTCCTTTTGAATCTTCTTAACAACAATACCTCTAGCTTGACTAGATCTTCCCAAAGGATCATATTTTAAAGTAATACCCAATCTTCTTTTTTTATCAGGCAACCTATTATCTCTAAAAGATTTTCTCTTCTTTTTTATTGTTCTAGCGTTAAACATTCCCATTGTATAATTATTTGATAAAATCGGTTTAAAAAGATTTCCCTTTTTTAAACAATTCTTAGGCTTAAATTGAAGAAATCTTTCATTATCTTATTTAATTCTTGTTCTCTTCCTCGATTCCTACCGATCAGATTAGCCTTGTTAACTCTATTAGCATTTATTATCAAAGAATCCTCTCTCAACTCAACTTTGATTAATTCAGCAGGACTCGTTAATCTTTCAATAAAAGCAGCCATTTGACCTTCATCGTCAAATTTAGGAAAAGCAATAATCTTAACTTTCTTAGCCATAATAGTACTCATTTTTTTAACATTAATAGCATCTTTACCAATAGCCTGAGAGACACTAGCTCTAGGAACCAAAAAAATCAATTGGTTATTATATTTAAAGGAACATTTGGGAATTATATGTGAAACTTTAGAAAAAAGATTAATATATCTCATCTGTTGCATATCAATTGTTCGAGCCATCTTACTTAATAGAAAAGACCTCACAAAAAAAATCAAGATTCAATAGTTTAACCATTTCCTTTTTGTCTTTAAGAATTTTATAATCAATTTTTGAATCACTTAGTTTTTGCAATGTAACTTCTCTAGCATTTTTAGTAACATAAACATTTTTAATTTCTTTTTTATGTTTAACACACTCTTTTAAACCAAAATATACATTTTTATTTTCAATTGCTTCTTTTATTTCTTTAACACTCATTTTATTCCTCCTTATCCTTTAATTTATTACCTTTAGCTAAAGAACCAGTAACTTTAACCAATAAACCAGGTAAACCAGTACCAACAGGAACCGGTTGATTCAACATAATGTTCTCAATTACAGACGCAATATTATCTTTTCGTCCAGTCTTAGTAGCTTGAACAAAGTGTTTATCAGGAGTTTCAAAAGATGCTCTAGCCAATATAGAACTTTTATCGCCAATAATACCCATCCTAGTAATACCCTTAACAATTCCAGATGCAGTCATAGTATCAGCAACAAGCATAAAATGCTTCTCATTAATATCAAGACCTTGAGAGTTTACAACTTTTTGAATTTCATTAATAATAGCTTGACGAGCAGCTTCAATACCTAACACATTTGAAACTTCATGAATATCATTAGTTGTAATCTTCTCAGCATCAATACCTTTGAATACCAAAACGTCTTTCAAATTTGAACCAGCAGTTAAAATAACATAATCTTTTCCTCTCTTAGCAACTAAAACTTGTGAAATCTTCTTAACACCAGAAAGAATAACTTCTTTTATTTTTTCCTTAGTTTTATAGATTGTTTTAAAATCTTCTTTATCCATTTCCAAAATAATCATATTATTACCTTGGGCTTTAGCATCAAATCCTTTATCATTCAAAACAGTAATAGCAGTATCAAGACTTATATGAGCAGTTCTTAAAGATTTTAAATCAATACCAATCTTAATAACTTTAGTTGCAAAATCAATAGAAATATCAGACATTATTTCTTTTAACTTAACTTCTTTCAATTTCTCAGCAACGATTCTAGCATCCTTTTCGTTATTATGATCTACATCTAAAAAGATTTCCATAGCAGGTGTTTTTGGTATTTTTCTTGCATCTAATATCTCAATCAAACGAGGAAGACCGCTAGTAACCTGAACCTCAGCTACACCAGCTGAATGAAATGTATTTAATACCATCTGAGTTGAAGATTCACCAAAACTCTGAGCTGTAATTAAACCAATAGCTTCACCAGGTGAGACCTTTTCATTCTTATGAGCAGCAGAGATATCTAAACCATCTTTACCATAAGTAAACTGAACAACATGTTGAGAAGCATCCCTAACAGTACCATCATATGCATAAACCAAATCTTGCAAAGCATTAGCCAATCTTCTATATAAATAACCAGATTTTGGTGTTCTAAGAGCAGTATCCATCATACCATCTCTACCTGTTATAGCACCAAAGAACATTTCAATAGGACTCATACCATCCATAAAAGAACTTTTAATAAAACCATGAGCTTTTGGAGATAAATCACCTTTTTCAAAGAAAGGTAAAGTTCTTTTACTATAACCAAAATCGATTCTACGACCATTTAATACTTGCTGACCAACAGAACAAGCCATCTGAGTAACATTAAGCATACTAGCTCCTGCTTTAGCTGAAATCATACTATTAACATTATTATTTTCAGGAACATTATTAGCAACAACCTCACCTAAAAGAGACCTAACTTTATTCAATATTTGCAAAATTTTAATTTCCCTTGTTTCTTCAGAATTTCTACCAGGTAATAACTCTAATGAATTATTATAATATGCTTCAATAATTTCTTGAGTCTTAGTTTCAGCATCTTCTATGATTTTATCTGTTTTCTTTTTAACTTCAGAACCAACATCCAAATCTCTAATAGAAATTGTAAAACCATTTCTAGACAAGAATGTAACACCCAACGCAAATACTTTTCTCAAAACTTCCATCGTCTCAGCTCTGGATGATGTTTTATCTATAATTTTTAAATCATTACCACTACCTTTCTTAAATCCAAAAGGAGTCATTCCTGTATGCTGAAATTCTTTAGGCAATACTTTATCAAAGACATCTGCACCAGTATTCATTTTATTTAAAGACATATCTTCAACACCAGCAGAATACAATAATTGAGATGATTCAGCTTTATCCATAGACGTTTTAGTCAATAAATAATTACCAGTAGCAGCATCACCGATACAACCCATTAAATTCATATTGTTCTTTGGTGAAAATAAATTCGCATTAACATTTAATAAAATTTCAGCTTCAGCTCTAGCCTCTTCATTCTGAGGACCATGAATATTCATTTCATCACCATCAAAATCTGCATTATATGGATTACAAGAAGCGGGATGCATTCTAAAAGTTCTACCATCTAAAACCTTAACATAATGAGCCATTATATTAGCTCTATGTAAAGAAGGATGACGATTGAACAATAAAACATCACCATTGATTAAATGTCTATCAATAACATAACCAGGTTCAACTTCCTCGGCAATACTTTCTCTTAATTCTTCAGTAATTCTCTTTCTTCTTCCATCTGGTCTAACAACATAATTAGCTCCTGGATACTCAGTAGATAAAATTAAATTTTTACATCTTTCAATATTTAATGTAGTAACTCTTTCAACAACAGTAATAACCTTAGCAACAGCTAATGGAATACCAATCTCATTAATATCTAAACTTGGGTCTGGAGAAATAACAGTTCTACCTGAGAAATTAACTCTCTTCCCAGCTAAATTCTTTCTAATACGACCTTCTTTACCCTTAATTCTTTCTGTAATAGTTCTCAAAGGTTGACCACTTCTATGTCTAGCAGGAGGAACCCTTGCAATAGAATTATCAAAGAAAGTTGTAACATGATATTGTAATAAATCCCATAAATCTTCAATAATAACTTCTGGAGCACCAGCATTCAAATTTTCCCAAAGTCTCTGATTAGCTCTAATAATATCAGATAATTTATGAGTTAAATCATCCTCACTTCGCTCACCAGATTCTAAAGTAATAGACGGTCTAACTGTCACAGGAGGAACCATTAAAGAAGTCAAAATTGCCCATTCTGGTCTTAATGTTGCAGCATTAATTCCTAAAATTTTTAAATCTTCATCAGGAACCTTAGCTAATCTTTCTCTAATTTCAGAAGGAAATAATCTTCTCTTCCCAACTCTAAAAGTTGTTGGTTTTTCAATTTTAACTTTCTCTTGAATAATCCCACAATAAGGACATTTTTTACCATCTTTTGCTTTCTTAATTCTATCTTTCAAATCTTTATTCAAATCTTTTTCATCCTTAATTAAAGCTCTACCACAAGCTTCACAAGTACTTCGTAAAACCATATCAATAATTGGAGTATACTTAATATGAACCAAAGGCCTAGCTAATTCAATAATACCAGGATGACCTAAACATTCTTTTAATCTACCACCACAAGTTCTACATCTAACTCCAGGATCTACTGCTCCCAATCTCAAATCCATCAAACCACCATCAACAGGATACCCATCAACATCATAAAGTTCTGGAGTTACTATTTTAGCAACACTTAACTTCTTAATTTGTTCTGGACTCAATAAACTAAAATTTATCGACTTAATTTGTTTCTTAGTCACTTCCATTATTCGTATTTATTCTTTAGTTCGAATTTAGTTAATAAATGTAAGCCTTGTAGCTCCTCGATTAACAGCTTAAATGCATAAGATACTTCGACAGGTTCAACCTGATTAGAATGGCACAAACTACAAACTCTTTTTTTGTGAATTTGGTCATCAATAACAAGACTACCACATTTAGAACAGATATAAACTACAACCTTATCAGAATCATATCTTTCTTTCAATAATAAAGATGCACCATGTGCTACTAAAGATTGTTGTTCCATTTCTCCTAATCTTAAAGCACCACCACGAGATCTACCTTCAATAGGTTGTCTAGTCAATAAAGCAATTTTACCATTAGCTCTTGCATGTAATCTATCAGCAACCATATATTTCAATTTCAAATAAAACATACTACCAGTATAAATTTTAACAGGCATTCTTTTACCAGTTACCCCATGATAAAATATTTCTTTACCATTCGTTCTAAATCCTAATTTTTTCAAACTACCTTCCAAACTATCTAATGTCTCACCAGAAAATGGTGTAGCATCCATAATTTTACCAGACAAAGCACCAACTTTACCAGCCAAAATATCCATAACATACCCCATTGTCATACGAGAAGGCATACCGTGTGGATTAAAAATAATATCAGGAGTAACACCATTACTAGTAAAAGGAATATCCTCTTCAGAAACAATTGCACCAACAACACCTTTCTGACCATGTGGACATGAAAATTTATCACCTAATTCAGGAATCCTTAACTCTCTTGTTCTAACCTGAACAATTCTATTCCCTTCTTTATCTTGTGTTAAAAAAACAGAATCAACAATACCAGTTTCTTCCTGTCTAATGGAAACAGAATTTTCTTTCTTATTTTGAATTGAGATTTCTCTGACTTCACTCAAAAATTTAGGAGGAGAAACCTTCCCTATTAGAATTTCGCCACTAAGCAAATCAGCCTCAGGAAATACAATTCCATCTTCTTCTAAATATCTATAACTTTCTTCAGTTCTATATCCAGAAACATCTTTTTCAGGAATACAAATTTCATCTCTTAAACCACCAGCATAATGTAATTCAACAGAACAATATGGTCTAAATCTAGTACTTCTACCCATTCCTCTCTGAATAGCACCTTTACTCAAAACAGTAGCATCCTCAATATTATAACCTTCATAAGGCATAATAGCAACAACAACATTTTGTCCAACAGGATGAACATTTAACGTATCATAAATAAAACTTCTAACAATTGGTCTTTGTGGATAATGTAAAATAGAAACATCAGTATCCATTCTAACTAGATAGTTTGCAGTATAGATTCCTAACCCTTGTCTATAAGCTCTAGAACCACCTTTAACCAGACGAGCAGGAGGATTATGATTAGCGAATGGGATCATAGCTACGGTAACACCAAGAACATCAATCTTATCAATCTCTAAATGAGTATGATTTGCAGTTAATTGATTTTCTTCCAATGCAATTAAACAATCATTTTCTTCACCAGCATCTAAATATTCCAAAAGACCTTGCTTAAATAAATCATCCCAAGATAAACTACCTTGCTTTACCATTTCTAAATGCTCTTCCTTTAACTTAGATTCACCATTCTCAACAATTATTAAAGGTCTCAAAACTCTACCAATTTCACTACTAACAAAAACTGTATTCAAAGATTCATCATACTTAATAGATATTTCAATAGGAAGTTTATTATTTCTTCTTTTATTCTTAACATTTGCTAAAAAAGCTGGAATATCACTAACAACACCAACAAACATACCATTGAAAAAAACATCAATACTCCCATCATTTTCACTTAAACCAACACTTTTCAAAACATTCAAAATATCTTCATGAGACATATTCGCAACATTCGAAATTCTAGCCAAAAGAGCCAAATTCTTTCTCAAACCAATTTCGCTACCTTCTGGAGTTTCTACAGGACAAAACCTACCATAATGAGTTGGATGAACAGTTCTTGCAGCAAGATTTTCTTGTTCACCAGCTAAATTAGAAGTAACTCTCTGTAATTGACTCATCATAGCAAAAGAATTATTCTTATCCATATTTTGAGTAACACCTGTTCGCTCACCAATCCAAGAACCAGTAGCAATAGCAGACTCAACTCTATGAGAAAATAATGTAGATTTAGCCAAAGTTTTAATAGAATAAAATTTTCTTCTCTTAACTGTCTTCTGTAAAGAATGTTGCACTTCTCTCAATAGAATATTCATATTAACTCTAAATAAATCAGCTAACAAATCACCAGATAATCTAACTCTTTTATTACCATAATGATCTTTATCAGTCAAAGCATTTTTAGGACTTTCCTTAGCAACATAATATTGCTTAATAAATTTACATAAAGTTTTTGCTTTTTCTAATCTAGATTCTTCATCTAAACCAATATGAGGTAAGAAATAAGCATCAATTCTTTGAGTTGCTCTCTGTAAAATTTCATCTGTAGTACCTTGCAATGAGTTTTTCTCTGCAATCCACATTAAAGCATCTTTTTGACCAGAAATAGATGCAAACTCATATAAATTAACAATTAAACTATCTGTTTCTTTTCCTATCAGTTTAGAAATTTCAGCATCTGAAGACATACCCAAGGCTTTCAATAAAATAATAGCTGGAATATCTCTAAACCTAGAAAATGTAAGTTCTAAAATACCTTCATTACTTTCAATTAAAGTAACAGGAATCTTATAAGCTCCTCTCTGTGAAAACAATCTTAACATCAAAAGTCCTTTTGTTTTCTGAAATTCAATAAAAGTTTGATTACTTGCTAAATCCTCAGCCATAATCATAACTCTTTCATTACCATTAATTAAGAAATATCCACCACTATCTCTAGGATCAACATAATTAGCAATTAATTCTTCTGCACTCAAGCCATCTAGATTACAAGCCTTACTATTAACCATAATAGGTATTCTACCTAAATCAACAGTAGCACTTTCAGCTTGTCCAGCATAATTAATAGTCATCTCTAATTTTATAGGAGCAGAATAGGTTAAATTTCTTAAACGAGCTTCAGCAGGAGTAATTAATTTCTTAGAACCATCAGATTCAACAATATTTGGTTTTTCAACAGTAATTTTTCCTAATTTAATTTCAAAATCTTCATTAGGTAAAGCATTCGATAAATCATTTACAATCTCCTGCATTTTATTTCCTATAAAATTATTAAATGATCTAATATTTGATTCAACCAAAGAATGAGTCTCTAAATAATTTTTTACTAATATATGATTTTCTCCCATAATTAAATTACAACTCGGTAATAAACCTCATCCCCCCTTTTAATCTCAATAACATCACCCTGGACACAACCTTCGGGTAAACCAGCATCTTTCAAAGAAATTTTAGGCAATTGCGTTAAACCAACATTGAAACTATCTAATATCTTTTCAACTTCTTTTTCTTCCATTTTTTTTTGTTTTGGTTGTAAAATATGCATTGTTTTTCTCAAGAATTTTTATCTCTACAAAAATATAAAAAACTTCCTTTAAAAACCTTTTGTTTATTACAGATTAGAAGGACTTTAAGCCAAAAGGAATTCTTGATGAAGACTTATTCAAATCCAGAGAGTATTCTCGACAATCGGTTTTATATTTATAATATAGATTAAAAATTTAATTAAAATCTTACATATATATTAGGTAATATAATTAAAATAAATTTCTTTATCAAAACCTAAATAAATAAATGACCTCGACGGGATTTGAACCCGCGACACCTGGGTTAAAAGCCCAGTGCTCTACCAGGCTGAGCTACGAGGCCATTAATGAAATGACATATCGAAGTTAGTATAACAACGAAATCAACCTAATATAATAACATTATAAATCCTTTAAAAATCTTTTGATAATTCAAAATCCTACAATAAATTAACTGATTTTAGGATTATACAATCCTGTTTCACTATCAAAATCTTTAAAATTCTTACTCATGTCAGAAACTTGAATTTGATTAGCACCGTAATAACTACTATTCCTAGCTTTTCCATAAGGGACATTACATTCTCGGCCTAATGTTTCAAACGCAATTTGACCAATTTTCATTCCAGGATATAATTTGATTGGTAATGGACTAGCATTAAATAGTTCTAACGTCAATTGTAAACAATTCCCGGGATCCAAGAAACCAGCTGTAGTATGAATAATTAGCCCCAACCTTGCAAGAGAACTTTTACCTTCTAAACGACCAACATGACAATTATCGACACCAGTTTTTTCTTTAATTAATCCCAAAGCGAAGCTACCAGGATGTAGAATAAATGTATCATTATCTATCAAGAAAACATCCTCCATAAAATCATTAACAGGACTTTTTGTATCAATAATTTCTGTTTTATGTGGCCTAAAAATCTTAAACTTGTTGTCCAAATGTAAATCATAACTAGCAGGTTGGACACAACTATCACAAAAAGGCTCTAATACAATATGGCCATCACTAACCGCATCTTTAATTTGTCCATCACTCAATATCATAACTGTTTTAAAACGAAATGTTTTATAAAATAAAACAAATCACAACATATACATTAGAATAGTCTATAATGGAAAATATATTATGATTAGTATATATTTTATTTACCACTGCTACCAAATCCATTATTGCCACGTATACTTTCAGACAGACTTTCAACTTCTTGAATTTCAGCATTAACAACAGGTTGGATTAACAACTGTGCTATCCTATCACCTTTTTTGATAACAACATCATCATATCCATTATTCAAAAGAACGACACCAACATCACCACGATATGTACAATCAACAACACCACCCAAAACAGCAATACCATTTTTAATAGCTAAACCACTACGCCCCATAATCAATGCGACATATCCATTTGGAAAATCTAAACCAATACCAGTAGAAATTACCATCCTTTGTCCCTGCTCCAAACTACGATCAACACATGAATACAAATCCATTCCAGCATCTCCATCATGGGCATACTTCGGAATAATAGCATCATCTCTTAATTTTTTAATTTTTATCTTAACCATAAAAAGAAATAGAATAAACACTTTAAATAAATTACTCACCAATAACCACAATAATCTTATAAAGAACTCAAAACAATAACAAATATGGAAAAAGATATCGGAAAAATTTCAAAAAATCCAGAGACTCAAATAGTAATAAGAGTTGATGATTTTGGAGGACGAAGAGGATTAACAATTAGAGAATTTGTAACAAGTGAAAGATACACAGGATTTACAAAGGCAGGAACTAGAATATCAGCAGACAAATTCGCAGAGTTCAAATCAATGATAGATTCAATAACGGAAGCAGATATGAAAGACACACCAGAGATTTCGTCAGAACAACAAAACCCACAAAACGAAGATGATGATGGAATTAACGACGACGGAACAATGTAGAATTTCTAAATCTAATCCAAAACTATTTAATTATATAACTTATTTATCACAAGACACTTTTTATAAATATAAACTGATAAATAATATATCAAACCCCAAAACCCTTAAATATTACCACACCTTTATTTTAACATGAATGAGATTAACCAGTTTTTTGCATGCAAACATTTTGCAGTAATCGGTGTAAGCAGAAATCCGAACAAAGTAGGACATATAATTTTTAAAAATTTGATTGATTCAAAACAAACAGTTGTAGGAATAAATCCTAAAGCAGAACAAATCCTAAGCAGAAAAATATACAAAGATATATTCGAAGTACCATACAAAATAGATTGCCTAATTATAACAACACCAGCAAATACAATCCCATCAATTCTACGACAAGCAGGAAGAAAGAGAATCCCTTTCGCAATCGTTATAACAGCAGGTTTTGGAGAAGTTTCAAACAATAAGTTAGAGAAACAAGTCTCAGATATTGCAAAAGAAGAAGATATACGTCTATTAGGACCAAATTGTTTCGGATATATTGATACATCAAGAAATGTAAATACAACATTCTATACAGGAGAAATCAAAAAGGGGAACGTAGCATTTCTTTCACAATCAGGAGCAATTGGTGCTGCAATGTTAGATAAAATTGGAAAATTCTCAAAATTTGTAGCACTAGGAAATTCGATTGATTTAACATTTACAGATTTTGTAAGATATCTAATAAAAGATAAGGAAACAAAAGTAATCTGTCTATACATAGAAAGTCTTTCAATAAATGAAGGACGAAATTTTATTGACATCTGTAAAAAATCTAAAAAACCAATTATCGCAATCAAAAGTGGGAAAACAAAATCAGGTCAAAAAGCAGCAAGCTCACATACATCAGCATTAGCATCAGATGCAAAGATATATTCAGGAATTTTTAAACAATCAGGGATAATAGAAACAACGTCAATTACAGAAATGTTTAATCTCGCAAAAGCAAAAATAAAATATCCAACAATACAAAATGGTGGAGTAATAATAACAAACGCCGGAGGATATGGAGTTTTAACAAGCGACTATTGTGAGGAAAACAATATACATCTTTCGAAATTCTCAAACAAAACAATAGAACAACTAGATAAGGTACTACCAACAAACTGGAGTCATAATAATCCAATTGACATAATTGGAGATGCAACAAGCACACGATATGACGAAACATTAAAAATAATAGAAAAGGACCCTTCAATAAATTTTGTAATACTACTCCTAACACCACAACATATGAGTCAACCAGAAAAGACAGCAAAAATATTACTAAAATTAAAAAAACCCATCTTTACTTCATTCATTGGAGGAAAAGAAGTATTAGAAGCACGAAAATTCTTAAACAAATTCAAGATTCTAAATTACACAGAACCAGAAGATATGTGTAAGATTATTGGCAAAATTTTAGATTAATTTTTAAAATTTATAATTAAATACAAATAATTAAGAAATTAGAATTCTTGCATCAACAATAACAGGCCCTAATTTATTATCCAGAATAACTGGATTCAAATCCATCTCAGAAATATCATAATAATCAATTAAAAATGCAACCTTCTCAATAAATGTAATCACCTTTCCCCTCATTTTAGCCTCAATTTTCTTGTAACCTTTTAACTCCTTTAACATAGCTTTAACATCATCCCTCTTTAATCTCAATGCTCTAAAAACGACATCACCACCTTCTTCAACACCACTACCACCAAAACCAACAACAAGCACACGCCCAAAAACAACATCAGTTTTCACACCAACAATCAACTCAATACCATCAACTTTTTCCTGAATAACAATACCAACACCATTAAATTTCTTAATCCATTCATCATATTTAACCTTAGCATCAATCAAATTATCACACAAATAAACACCACCCATTTTTAACTTATGTTCAGCAGAATCAATTTTCATATAATACGGAAAATCCATCATAGATAAATCACTTTTTTTATTAATAATCAAATACTTTGACAACGACAAATTCTTTAAAACATCAAAAGAATCACTTAACTTTAACATATCACCCATAAATAAAACAAATAAACTTACTTTATAATATTTTGGAAACCTTCTTCAAAACCTTTAAATAGAAACACCCCTAAATTATTTTAGAGATGATAAAATGAGATATAATATTCTAATAGGTGGATCTGCAGGACAAGGAATTAATAAAATTTCGCAAATCGTATCAGAGGTTTTATCAGATCAAGGATACTATACATTCAATTACCGAGATTATCCAAGTTTAATCCGAGGAGGACATAATTTTAACGTACTATCAATCAGCAATAAACAAATAATGAGTACAGATTCAAAATTTAATATCATTATAGCACTAGATAACACGACCAAGATTTTACACAAAAAAGAACTAGAAAAAGGTGGAGTAATTTTAACAGGAGAATCATTCAAAGACCTAGGACAAAATCTGAATATTGCACTCGCAGGTGCATTAATAAAAATAATTGGTATCTCACAAGAAATATTAATCAGAATACTAAAAAAACATTTCAATACCCCAGAAGCAATTGAAGCAGCAAGATTAGGGTTCTCAAATCAAGAAAATAAATGGGAATTAAAAAAGTTAAAAAATAAAACAACAATTCTTTCTGGAAGTAAAGCAGTAGCATTAGGAGCAAAAAAATCAAAACTAGATTTATACATTGCATATCCAATGACACCAGCAACAGGAGTAATGCACGAATTAGCAAAAATACAAGATAAAAAATTAATGGTTTTCCAAGCAGAAAATGAAATTGCAGTAGCTAATATAGGACTCGGGTCAAGCTTCGCAGGAAAACGGATAATGATTGGAACAAGTGGAGGAGGATTTGATTTAATGGGAGAAGCACTAAGTTTACAAGGAATAAGCGAAATTCCACTAACGGTATACTTAGCTTCAAGACCAGGACCAGGGACAGGGATACCAACATACACAGCACAAGAAGACCTAAACATCGCATTATACTCAGGACATGGAGAATTTGCAAGAATCGTATGCGCACCTGGAGACACAAATGAAGCAATAGAAAAAACAAATGAACTACTTTACTTATCAGAAAAGTACAAAGCATTATCAATAATTCTTTCTGATAAACATTTAGCAGAAAGTGAATATGCAATAAAAGAAAAAACAAAAAGAATATTACCAATTACAATAAAAAGATCAATACCAAGACAAAAAACAACAAAAGCATCAAGTTATGAAATAAATAAATTTGGTAATTCAACAGAAGACCCCACTATCTCAAAATTAAACATAGATAGAAGGAATAAAAAAATAGACAATATACAATTAAACTTAGATAAACTAAAAACAACAAAGATTTATGGAAAGAAAAAATCAAAAAATTTAATTATAGGATGGGGATCTACAAAAGGTGCAATCATCGATGCAATAGAAGATATAGATGCAAAATTCTTACAAGTATTATACCTATCTCCTTTTCCAAAAGAAATTGAAACAGAACTTAAAAAAGCAAATAAAATAGTTTTAATAGAAAATAATGTAACAGGACAATTAGGAGAATTAATAAGACAAAAAACAGGAATAAAAATAAAATATAAAATATTAAAATATGATGGAAGACCTTTCTATTGTAACGAGTTAAATAAACAAATTAAGAAAATTTTAAAATGAAAACAAAAGACAAATTAAAAACAAATGAAGAAATTACCTGGTGCCCTGGATGTCCAAATTTTATGATATTAGAGTCATTCAAACAAACTATTGCAAATTTAATAGATACAAAAGAATATACCCAAAAAGATTTTGCAATAACAACAGATATTGGTTGCCATGCAAAAATGTTCGATTATCTTAATTTAAGTGGTATTTATGGATTACATGGAAGAGCAATACCAACAGGATTAGGAATAACATTAGGTGATCCAAAATTAAAGGTAATAACATTCGCAGGAGATGGAGCAGTGTACTCAGAAGGAATTAGTCACTTGATACACGCATTCAGATATAATTCAGATATGACACTAATCCTACATGATAACCAAAGCTTCTCACTAACGACAGGACAATCAACACCAACATCACAACAAGGATACATAAGTAAAGCTTCACCACAAGGAGAACACAATCTACCACTAAACCCAATAAAATTAGCATTAGCATCAAACGCAACATTTATAGCACGAACAAATGCACGAGATATCACACATATGATAGAAGTATTTACAAAAGCAATTCATCACAAAGGTTTCTCATTCGTAGAAATAATTCAAGACTGCCTAATTTTCAATAAAGATGCAAACAATAAAGATAAGATGATGTATAAAATAGAAGATAATAAAGATTACACAAAGGCACAAAAATTAGCAGAAGAATATGACTATAATAGTAAAGATGGGAAAATTCCATTAGGAATAATATATCAAACAAAAGCAAAATCGCTACAAGAAAAATGGCCTCAATTACAAAATGGTTGATAAAAATAATATTTCTAAAATAGAAAAAATACTAAAGAATAAAACAAAATGTTTGATTATGGTAGCACCAAGTTTTGTAACAAATTTTTCATACCCATCAATAATTCATCAACTAAAGGAATTAGGATTTGATAAAGTTGTAGAACTAACATTTGGAGCAAAAATGATTAACAGGGAATATCATAAACAACTAAAAAATACTAAAAAATTATTAATATCATCAACTTGCCCAGGAAGTATAGCCACAATAAAAAATAATTTTCCTGAATTAGAAAAACAAATAATGCAAATAGATTCACCGATGATAGCAATGGCAAAAATATGTAAAAAACACTTCCCAAAATATAAAATATTTTTTCTAACACCATGTAATTTTAAAAAACTAGAAGCAAATGATCATAAAGAAGTGGATTATACAATAGATTTTAAACAACTAAAACACCTGTTTCAAAAATATGATATAAAAGAAAAAAACTACCATGCTCAATTTGATAAATTCTATAACGACTATACAAAAGTCTATCCACTCAGCGGAGGATTATCAAAAACAATTCACCTAAAAGGTATACTAACAAAAAAACAGGTAAAGGTAACAGATGGAGTAAAAAATATTATAAAATTCCTAAAAAAAACAAATAAACAAATTTTATTCCTTGATTGTTTGTTTTGTAACGGAGGATGTATTGGAGGACCACATACAAATCAAAATATATCAATAGCAAAGAAAAAGAAATTAATTAAGAAATACTTAAAACAATCAAAAAAAGAAGACATTCCAGAAAATAGAAAAGGCTTAATCAAAAAAGCTAAAGGTGTTAGCTTTATTAATTGATTTTATATTTTACAATTATAGAACATCTCCATTTGAATCATTATAAAAAGAATATTTTATTCCAATTTTAAAATACGCTTTGTATTCTCAACTAATTGCTTTCTTACAACCTCTTCCTCAACATCCTTAATATTTGCAATTTTTTTAACCGTTATCATCACATTAACAGGTTCATTTCTTGTCCCAACAACAGGCGATAAATAAGGAGAATCAGTCTCAGTCAACATCTGCTCCAAAGGAACAATATCAACCAACATTTGGAAATGTTCAAGACGAGTAATTACAGCAGGAACACTCAAGAACCAACCATTCTCAACAATACGTTTAATCATTGACTTCTTACCGCTAAAACAATGCATAATAACATTTTTTGCTTTATGCTTTTCCAATAACTCAATACACTCAAGTTCAGCTCCACGAGTATGAATCAGGATAGGCTTTTCAATTTCTTTGCTAAACTCAATAATCTTCTCAAAATTTTCAATCTGAGCAACTTTAATCTCAGGTGTCGCCTCAATTACTTTAAAATCCAAACCAATTTCTCCAATAATAACACATTCATCTTTATGTTCACGAATCCAAGCAAGTTCTTTATCAACATCAAAGGGTAAAATTTCACGAGAACCATCATCATTTAAATTAGGAAATTTTGAAATGATTCCATCAATAGGATAAATCCCAAACGAAGCAAGAACGTTATCATACTTACGAGAAAATTCAAGAACCTTACGATTAGCAACAGAATTCACACCAGAACTAACAATATAACAATCATTTTCTTTTGCACGAGTAATAACATCATCAATATCTTCGGTAAAACGTTCCATATCTAAATGAGCATGTACATCAATATATTTCATATAAAAATATATCTAAAGTTCTTTAAAAAAGTTCTTCTAAAAAATACCAAACAAAAATTAATAATTTCATAATAACCAACTGATTATCCCAAAAAGAATAAAAACTTCTAACATATAATCTTTATATGAAAGACAAAGAAATTCAAAAATCTTGTATTTTTTGTAAAATTGCTAACGGCGAAATACCAGTATATCAAATATACGAAGATGAACTGGTAAAAGCATTTTTAGATGTAAACCCTATAGCAAAAGGACATACATTAGTAATTCCAAAAAAACACTATGAAAATATATTTGAGACACCTGATGAAGTATTAGAAAGAATAAATATAATATGCAAAAAACTTGCAATTAAAATAAAAAATAAATTAGGAGCAACTGGAATAAATATTATAAACGCATCAGGAAAAGATGCACAACAAACGGTATTTCACTTACATTACCATATTATACCAAGGAATCAAAATGATAACTTAGATTTATGGTTTCATAAAAAATCTAAAGAAGAAATTAATTTAGAAGAAATTAAAAATAAACTTCTTATTTAATTTAGAGATCAATAATATTAGTTTTTTTTATTCAAATTATAAACAACTGTATATGTTTCACCATATTTAAAATCAGCTTCATAATTATAGATTAAATCTTCTGCAATTTTAATAGATTTTTTATTATTTTCAGTTAATCCTTTTCTATTAATATATATCTTTTCTCCATTTTCAAATACACCATATTTAATATGATTATATAAAGGATTATTATATCTACCCTGTAAACGAGCAAAAACATAATCTTGAGGATAAGGATTTCCAGAACTTGGAATATTAGGGAATATTTCATTTACAGATTCTTTTTTAGGAACATCAGCTTTCTTTTTTATATTATAAACATTGTTTCTAATATACTGAATATTCCCATTATCTTCAAATTTACCAACATGATTTTTTGTCCTAATATCATTTTTCTGATTATATTTTTCTAGAATATTATCACCTTCATGATTACTATACAATACTCTATTCTCAGGTTCTTCTACAATATTATTTTTATTATTGACAGTACTTTTAATGGTCTCAGTTAATTCATTTTTAGATGGAGCAGGAAGATTTATTACATTGGAATAATAATTCTCTTTCTCATATTTAACAACAGCATTTTCTATATTTTCACTATTCTCTTCAACTTCTTTAATTAATCCAGAAATCTTAGATGTGTCAGAAAAAACATCTTCTCTAGAATTATTAT
>Ga0307992_1000484_pt1 | contig 25317 bp, 27 predicted proteins | sample EllFjometagen133_FD_203162 | JGI IMG/M metagenome (GOLD analysis project Ga0307992, IMG submission 203162) | Marine microbial communities from Ellis Fjord, Antarctic Ocean - #133 | ecosystem: Environmental > Aquatic > Marine > Unclassified | place: Southern Ocean | collected 2014-10-08
CTCAATTGGCAGAACATTATCCAGAAATTTTTATCAAAGTCATTGAAATGGTTCGGTAGATCAACTGGTTAGATCATCTGCCTGTCACGCAGAAGGTTGCGGGTTCGAGTCCCGTCCGGACCGCCAGTCGCAATATAACGCCCTTTGATAGATAGTATCGAAGGGTTTTTTGTACTCTGGGATTAGCTTTCCGTCCATTAGCAAAGAGTTCGAAAGTAAGAAATGAAGCAATTCTTGTCTTTCTGCTATTTTGCCCTCTTTGTACAGGAAACAAGCCTTTTTAGCGAGTTCTAAAATATTTGCCCCTGTTTTATAATAACTTATATTTGCCTTTGAATATTTAAGAATTCTGCCTTCTAAATCCTTTATTTTAGCTTCATATTCATTAGCCTTCTTATCATAGAATGCCCTACTAACAACACTATCTAATTTATCTTCATATAAATCACTCATTCTTTTTTCTAATCTCTTTTTTTCGTTTTCTAACCTGTCTTTATCTTTATCTACGGTTAATTTCTTAAGCGATAATGATTCTTTTAAATCTATCACAAGATAAGAAACAACTTTGCGGGGTATTTTAAAAACGCTCAAATCATCTATTATTTGATCATCAAGCTTCCCCTCATTAATCGCTTTTTGAGAACAATTCGTTTTATATTTTGTGCAGGAGTAATAAACATATTTCTTTCCCGATGGCTTAATCTTCCTGTCTGCTGTGATTGTTCTCCCACACTCTCCACATTGCAATATACCCTTAAACACAAAAGGTTTTGTATTATATTTAGATAATATTTTTTTATCCTTATATCTATTCAATATCTCTTGTGTCTTGTCCCATAATTCCTTGCTAATGATTGGCTCGTGCGTTCCTTGATATAATTTGCCATTCCATAGAAAGTCACCATAATATACTGGGTTAGATAAAATTCTATGAATTGTGCTTTTTGTTAGAGTCGTTAGTTTAGAATTTCTTGGAAAATTAGATGGAATTAATAATCCGTCTTTTTTTATTTTTTTAATTAAACTTCCCAATGAATATAATCCTGTTGAATAAAATTCAAAGATACTTTTAGTAAGCTCTTTGTTCTTCTCATCTATTATTAAAATACTTTTTTCGTTCTCTCTCTTTTTGAGAATGTATCCCAAGGGCGGATGACTACAAGGATATATCCCACTCTCTGCTTTTTCTTTTAATCCTTTTTTAACTTCCTCGCTTAAGTTATCAATATAATTCTTGGCCATTAGAACCTTTATGCCGTGAATAAACTTTTGGTGAGAAGAAGCATCTTTACCAATAATTTCATTTTCTTTGACCAAATAAACCGTAACCCCTAATTCGTCCACAATCACATAATCTTTAAAGTTGCGATACAATCTATCTGTTTTCTCTACTAAAATTGTATTTATATCTTTATTTTTTCTGTCTTTCAAAAAAGAGACCATCTCGTTGAAAGATGTTCTCCCTGCTTTTTTAGCTGTCTCGTCATCCTCAAATTCTTTAATGATTTTAAGGTCATTCCTTCTTGCATAACCTGTTAGTAATTTTCTCTGCGAAGGGATAGAAAATCCACCCTCTTTTTGTTCTCTTGATGATACTCTAAGATAAATTACTACCTTTTTCATAATAATTATTTAACTCTTATACTATTACTTTGTTTTTACTTTATTTAAAAAATTATTAAATTCTTGACTATCAATTCTAAATTCTTTGCCTATTTTATAGGCTTTTATTTTACCTGCCTTAATATACCGATAAATTGTCATATTACAAACCCTTAATTTTCTTGCTAATTCTTCTACTAAATAAAATTCTTTATTTATCATATTTATATTTTGATATCCTTTTTAAACTATCTTAATAATATATATCTTATTAATGATTAAATTATAACAATTTATTCAAGAGACCCTTCTTGTCCCCCTACAATACGGATATTTTGAACAACCATAAAATTGGCCATATCTCCCCCTTCTTAATATCATCTTTGAGTCACATAAAGGACAGGTTTGATCCATATTTCTTTTTTCCTCCTTATAAAATTTTCTATTTTTTGTGTTTGAAATATTTTTACAACTATTACAAAATCTACCATATCCTGTTATTAAACTATCATCTTTAAAATCATTTAAAGGCTTTATTTTCCCACATTTTGGACATTCTTTCTCAGCTCCATTTTGTAAATTATCAATTGTTTTATGAATGTTCAATAATATATTACTTTTATTAAAATTGTTTTTTATTAAAGTTGTAATTCTACTATCAAGGGTTTCTACTGGATTTTTCCCTACATTAAATTTATTTATTCTTATAAACTTATAACCATAACCTTCAATCACTTTTTGTCTAAACAAATCTTCGTCAGAATAATAATGCTCATAGTTAAATTCGTTAACTTGGTCAATATCTCTAAAATGCTCAAACCCGTCATATTCAATAATAATTTTATGTTCGTTCTGATTTTTATCTTGATACATTAATAAAAAATCAACGATATAATTAGGATGTTGATAAAAACTATCTAATTGTTTCAAATATTCCCCAATTTTAAATTGGGGAATAAAATCTATCCTATCCTTATTGTCATTCCAAAATTTCGTTTGATAAAACCAATGCATTACCTTTGGTTCCATTTTTGACTTTTTGTCTACACTTGATATATCTTTTTCTTTTCTTGCGTCATCTAAAACGTTCTTATAGTATCTTAGGGCTTCTCCGATAGATCCATTATACTCATCAAGAGGTTTACTTAAGACAAAATGCATACATTCTTTAGCACGACTGAAACCAACATTAAGTCTCTGAGCTTTAATTTTCCCCTCCTCTTCTAAATCAACATCTTTTAAATTCTTTATAAAAACACCCCAAAGATGGTCCTGTTCTTTAGTGGCAACCATTGAATAATAAATTATATCTCTTTCTTCTCCCTGGCAAGTATCGAAAGTCATTATTTTTAATTTCAATTTTTCATTTTCAAAAAAATAATTGCTTTCTGGCAATTTATTAATTCTCTCCATTATTAATTTTTGTTGGTTGGTGTGAGGAGTTATAATTCCAACACTTAAATTTTTGTTTTTTTCTTTCAATTCTTTTAATTCAGATATGATAAAATCTATTTCAAGATTATTGGTATTAGAAATAATTTCCTGCTTGTTATCGTGTTTAATAAAAGAAAATTTTAAGACGTCATCAATCTTTTTTCCTCTTATCTTCATTACCTGTAGTTTATTTTGATAAAAATATTTTTTAGAATATGAAATTATCTCTTTATACCCACGAAAATATTTTAACAATTGTATATTATAATTATTTATAAACTCAAAAAAATCTAATATAGAGGTTTTTATATTAAATTTTTTAAGCTTAGTTAACTTATCTCGCTCTTTAGAAATATTTTGTCCAAATACATTTCTAATATTGCTCAAAAACTCTCTATTTATATCTGTTCGAGCAAGAGATGCTTTCACATTACTAAATTGCCTTTTATCTCCCAAGATAAGCATTTTCTTTGCTCTCAACAATGCCGGAAAAGCTTGAGCGATACTTACCTGTGAAGCCTCATCAATAATAACTAGATCAAATATTTCTGGCTCCAAGGGTATATATTCTGCATAGTCTCTAATGCCAGCCAAAATACAGGGAAATGCTTCCTTTAGTTTCATAAAATCTTTTTTGGGAAACATTTGCTTGCCTCTAATTATACTTCTTAACGTTTTTGCGGTTGCTCGATTTTCGTCATAAAATTTTACTACACTTTTGTCCATTATATAGGTCATTTGAGTGGTGACTAAACTCTCTAATTTTTCCTTTTGATTTATATAATTTGAAATTGGTACATTCTCAAATTCTTTAACTATTTTTTGTTTTAAACTAATATATCTGATAAATTCATTAAATTCTTTTTTGTCTATCTCTAAAAAACTATTTTCGTAAAAACTTTTTAAAGATAATAGATTTATTCCCATTTTATTTAATGTTCTTGGATATTTATTTAAATTTTTCTGTAAATATTCGACATCATTAAATAATTTAATGATATCATTTATTTTTAAAACAAATTTTTTATTTGATAAAATTTTATAAAAAACTGAAAGATAATCAAAATTTATTCCTACATTAATCTTGTTTTTCAATTTGTTTGCATAAAGAAAAAGCTCTACTAAAATTTTCAATTCGTCAATATAATTATGAGGTTGATCTATTTTTAAAGCATAAAAATGTCGTTTAAATTTAAAATCTAATTCTTTTATTTTTGTTTTTCTAAAAACATAACCAAACAACCAATTTTTTAAATTTTCATAATCTTCAATAAAAGATTGCAGAAAATCTAAATCTTTATCTAAAAAATCATCAAAAAACCTTATATTTTTTATTTCCCCAGAAAAACGTTGATTTATTTTTTCTACGTTATTCGAAATTACAGACATAATTTGTATAAATGTTTTAAATTCCGAAATTTGTATTATATCTTTTAACTTAAATCCAAAAGAATCCTCTGTTAATTTGTTTAATTCGTCATTTGTTATCTTGTTTTTTAACTTAATAAATATTGCCTTAAATTCTTCTAACTCAATTGCTGATCCATCTTGTTGTAAGATTTCATCAACTGCAAAATATTTATTTTCGTTTTTATTAAACAGCCCTTCCAAATTTATTATTTCAATAATTTCATTAATATCTATTTTCTCGTAAGCTATACTTTCTGCCTCTATGTCTTCTTTCAATGTATTGGATATTTTTTTAATATTATTTTCTATAGAATTAAACTCTTTTTTAACGGCCATATAATTAATTCTAATATTTTCAATTGATGAAGTGGATAAAATCTGAGCATACGTATTACCAGTTTTACCTAATCGAAGTATTGGGTTTTGAAATTTTTTGTCGTGTCTAACTTTATTCATCGTTTCTGAAATTTTATCTTCAACAACATCCAAAGCCTCCTTTTTATCTGATAAAACTAAAATAGATTTTTTGTTTAAGATAGCATCAAAAACAATCGCTGTTATTGTATGACTTTTACCTGTCCCCGGAGGACCTTCAACAGTAATATAATTACAATTATTTTTATTAATTGCAGACAAAATTTGCCTTTGTTCGCTATTTAATGGAATTGGGGTATTAAAAATAAGTTTATTGCTTGTTGCCAAATTATCCCATTCTTCATAAATTTCATTACTAAATACTTTCGGGTCTTTATAAATAAAATTTTCCACTAAATGACTAAAAGTATTTCCTAGTACACTATTATCTAATGATAATAATTGTAAAATATCTTCATAATCATTGATCAAAGCTTCGTCAGATTTGTCAAATAAATTTATATAACAAGAATTTGACAATTTAGTAAAAAGTCCCTTACTAACCTGAATATCATCAATACGCATATTAATTTCGCCATCTAATCCAAAAAAGTTTATTATTTCATTAACGATTGGTTGTAAAACGTCTGTTAAATCGGTTTTATGGGCTGCTAAGTAAATTATTCTTTCTGGTCCCAATTCAAGGTTTCCTTTTTTTGAATTATTTTTATTATATTCTTGAACAATGTATCCTAAAGCTTTTTTATTTATATAAATTTGGGCATCAAAATCAATTTTAAAATTATTTTCATCTTTTTTAACATCAAATGGAATATAAAAGATAGGATACTTCACTCTATCAAAAGTTATATCACAAAAATAAAGATAAAATTCTTTTTTATCTAAAATATTTTTATTCTTTTCTATTTCAAAAATTTCGCTAAAAAGATCGGCTACTTGAAAATTTTCAAAAAATTCAGTTAAATTAGCCTTCACGTCTTTAGTACTAAAAACAGACTTAAGGTTGGTAACAATATCTATCTTTTCTTTGTTTATCAAACAATTCAATATTTTAGCAATATTAGTCTTTACGGATTTAACTAAAATATCTGTAAGTTCTTCTTCCATTAAATAAATAGTGTTGTCGTCTCCTAGTTTAAGGTCTAATAATGGTTCTTCGAGTCTCTCTACAAACGGTAAAACTAAATCTTTTTTTATCGTTTTAGAAATTTTTTCTATTGAAAAATTTATAGCTTTATTATAATTATTCTTATGAAGTACTATCGAGCTTTTAATATGATTAGTACTTTTTTTTACAACATTATTTATCTGTTTATCAGATATTCTTTTTATTTGATTTTTTATAAGTTTCAAAAGATTTTTTGGAATATCCGCCTTATATTTTCCTTTTCTTATTCCGTTAATAATATTTTTGTCAAAAGAATGATTTATAACTTTCCAAATAAAACTATTAAATTGTGGATACTTCTTCAAATTAAGACCAACCAATAGGTTGTCCTCATTTTGCAACTTTATGCTTCTTTTTGGATTTCTTCTTTTATGAAAATCTGTTTCCAAAAATTCCATAAAATACTTAGCTATTTCTTTAACAAATGCTAAAGTATTTTTATTGTTATCTTTTTCGACTTCCGATTTTGATATAACTTGTTTTGTCATAAATTGTTGCTTATTTTCTTTTAACTATTTTAATTATTTATACTTTTCTATACAAATATTTGAACAACTTTTATCAAAGCTAATCTCTGTTTTACTGAATTTCAAATAACAACGACCATCAGAATATCTTTGTCCATTGTTAACACAACAAGACTCGAGACATTCTTCGTATGAACCATTATTGGCGGTGCATCCTGTAAGGGCAAAGAGCCCTATTAAGATTGGCAAAATGATTATTTTTCTCATAAGTTTGATGTTAATTCTTTAATTATTTTAAAACTTTTGTTTTTAGTAGTTAAATTGTAGTAATCCTTATTGTGATCAAATTACGGCATATCTGGGCTTAATTCCCGTTTTACTATAATCTCAATTAAATTTTCTATATTATTTGCTTCTTCGACAATCTCTTTAACATCATTTTCTGTTAAAATAGATTTTGGCTTTGTACTATATGGTTTATCTGGATATTCTTGCTTTTTCAAAATACAAAACGATGATTGCATAGGATAGAGTAATAATTCTTTTTCAGAAGCATTAGGATATTCCTTTTTATAAAAATTATAACCTTTAAATAATATTTTTTGTGTTCTTTTTTTTGATTTAAAAATAACTTGTGTCATTAATCGATTAATGAAATAAAAAAAAACTAACGATATTAATACTGTCCCCAATACTCCAACTATTAATAAAATTATTGATAATATTTTCATATTTTTTGGTAGTTAATTTGTGGCAATTTAAGGCTGTTAAATACCTAATATTTGTTTCTTTTTTTATTTAAACTCCTTTTCTGTAATTACACCTTTGTCTCTAAGATCTTTCAATTTTTCTAAATCAATTAAACTATAACTTTTATTATCTCTTTTATCTTGGCTGTTTGTTGTTTATTTTTTATGTTTTTTTGTTTTCCCGTCAGAGAAAACACCAAGAAATATAATAAGTCCAATAATCCAAAATATAATCCCGATAGGAAGAGTTACTAAACCAATTATAAACAAAATTATTGGGATACTAATCCCTTTTATTAGTTTGTTGCCTAATTTATTCATTTTCTGTCCTAACTCATCTAATTTATCAAATTCCTTGCCTGTTTTTTGTTTTCGTTTCATCCAATTAGGTTTTGACATTTCGCAAGCACAATTTGAGCAAATCGTTTTGCCATTATATTTTTTAAGTGGCGTATTCCAAATATTTAATTTTTCTCCACAAATTTCACATTTTTCTTGGTTTTTTTGTTCACTCATAATAATTTTTTATCCTTATATATTTTAGTATCTAAACTGTAGTAATTCATCGCTCATTAAAATTGTTTAATATTCTTTTGTAAAATACTTATCTTCAAACGAGTCTCCTTCTTCCCAATCAAGGTTTTCGTATCTGACTACACAAACATCGCCTCTTTTCATTAACCCGACAACATCATTTAATGTCTTACTATTGATTGCTCTTTCTCTATAAAAATAACCATCTACATTATTCCATTCATCTCTTTCTTTTTCATATATGCTATAACATTCTAATCTTCTTTTGGCTACATATTCTATACGTTTTTGTTCTAATTCCAGCCCTTGTTGTCTCTCAATAGAATTTTGTTTATTTATTTGACTTGCATAATAAAATCCTCCCAGGATAATGGTAGCCAATAAAATTGTAACAGGTAATGATAGTTTAATTTTTTTCATATTTTTTGGTGATTAAATTTTACAAATTATTCTCGCAATATTTTTCAATATTTTTAATAAATGCTTCCAAAAAAATATTCAAAAAATAATTATAAGATAAACAACATTCAGAAGATACTTTAATTAATTGCGCCTTATTCTCTTTCTCTGAATAATAAAAATAATCTTGCTGATAGGCATAATCCTCTGATTTTTCGTTTCTAAAAAAAATGCCACCAAAATTTCCATTGTGAATAAAATCATTTCTTACTAAATATAAAACTTCTACCGCTCCAAATATTTTGGGATATGGCATTTCTCCGACGCTTCCGCGAATCTTATAATCAATTTTTGGTCTAACTGGTTTAAAAAACCCTCTAATCAAATTCTCACTGATTGTTTCTTTGGGCTTATTAATTTTATACACTGCTTCTGCGCAAGAAACGAGTATCGTAATTCTTATTTTCTCTGTATCTTGATCTACAAGTCTATGCAAAAAATCGCAAATTTGCAAAGCTTTATTCAATATAGCGAATGTATCGTTTATGTTTCTTAGATTATCTTCCTTTAACCCCAAAATCTCATTCTTTAATGTATCTTTGTTGGGAAATTTTATTTTCCATATACACTCCCAATCTCTCGAAAAGACAGAAGATTGATCACCTTGAGACACTTTTCCTTGAAAATTGTTATTTTTTCTCATAATTCTTTATGTTTCATTTTATATATATTTTTTGGTAGTTAAATTGTAGTAATACCTATAATTTTTAGTAGTTAAATTGTAGTAATTCATATTTTTTGGTAGTTAAATTGTAGTAATGCTTATTCTTATTATGCCTCATTTAACAATAGTTGACAAGTAAGTTATCCCCTCTTCGGTCTAATAATTTCAAAATTTTCGTGTTCTTTTCTTAAAAAAGCTATCAAATTAGGCGTATTTCCGCTTATATTCCCTAATTCTTGTAATGCCAGCGCTATCTCTTTTCTGACCCTTGTAATGCTATTGCCACTATATTTAGTCCTTAAGTGCTCCCAAGCCCCATTCACGCCATTTATGGTTGTCATAAGCACCCAATAATAGAGTCTTTGTTGCTTTAACATACTCATTCCCGAATTCTCTAAATAAACCCTTAATTTCTTATCTTCCATTTCCGACAAAGTAATTAAACCTGTTGTCATTTGACCAAAGACCTTATTAAACATATCAAGTAAAATGCCCCTAACAATTTCTCTATTCAAAACGTCTTCTAAATAAAAATCTCTTTTTTTGTCTCCGGCGGAACGCCTTCTCAAAACTGCATCAAGACTACCTTTTCTCTGTAGACTCAATTCAAATCTAATGGCATTTCTTTTTCTCTCATTTCCTTTATACCAATCGATTAATTTTTTTTCTTGATCTGTATAACCATTATTCAAAATTTCGCTAATCTTGTCATAAATAGCATATCCTTGCGTGCTATTCCAAAATTTCATTAAAACACCCTTGCCTCCAGTATAAAATTCCCTGTAGGTAAAATCTGATTGTGGTTTATAATTGAATCTAAAAAGGCTTTTAATTATTTCGCTTGCCGTTCCTAAATATTCTGGAAGTCTTATTACTTTGCAAAAATCAACTCTTCTTAAAATTGCTTTTCTAATATCAACAATTGAAGTTTTAATGCCTATCTCATCTAAAAATAGTTCTATTTTTTTATAAATTTTACCTAAATCCTGTTCGTCTATTTCATATAAATTAGTTCCATATATAAACTTCGGCAAAGAAACCTGAATTTGTAAAAACTTCTTATCGTCTCCTTCTCCTGATCCACTTTTAGAAATATTTACCATTGGACAATAAATTCCATTCTTTTTTTTCTGTGCTATATATTTTTTACAAAAAATAGTTTTATTTGTATAACCCAAACCTCCCTGAGACTTAATGCCATCAAATTTATTATTCTCTCTCAGCTCAAATTGACCCGTTTCTAATTGTAATAATACGCTATCAATCATCTATTTTGTTATTACTTTCTCTTTTTAATCTTTGATCTATTTTATATAAAACATTAAAAAACCCGAGCAGATTATGCCTTGCTTCTAAAAATTCTTTTTCGTCTTTAAGACCAAACTCCTTCATAAAGACTTCCATTTCCAATTTGTCTATTTTTTCTTTTTTCGGGTTAAACATTTTATAAAATAAAAAACTGTAATATTGAATTAAAAAATCATAATTACAGTTTAAAACAATTAAGGTTGAATCAACTGTGATTCAACCTATTCAACCCCTATAATAAAGCACTTTTACGCTAATCTCCTTACAGTTTTGTCCTTGTATTTAAATAGTTTTTCTATATTTAATTTTACTTTTACTTTTTTGTTAACCGCATTCACGGCATCATAAGCCTCTCTCCACTCGTCAGACCCAAAATCGTTTTCTTTACCCTTATATTTTCCAATACTATTCCCTTTCCAAGAATCAACTATTTCTGTCCAATCTATCCGTTCATCCATTTTTTTAGAAAACATAATTTTACACAAATCATATTGTTTTGTATCGCGAGGTATCTCACATTTTTTATTCCCCAACATTATGCATCCCTTTTGAATATCAAACAATAATTCAATGGATATGGGATTAACTTCTTTTCCCATTTTTTTCGGATCTTTGAGGCAATTAATAATAATTTTAAAGGTTAAATTTTTATTATTGACATAAATTATATCAAAAAATATTATTTCGATACTCTCTTCTATTCTTAATTTATCTAAAGCATCTAAAAATTCTAAATGTCCATATTCTTCTTTTTTGAACGTTTTTATACTAAATAATTCTCTCCAAATTTGTGATGGATAATTAACATAGGACGGCAATGTAAGGGTGGTGTAAACCAAAGGAATTCCTGTTTTAGGAAAATCTTTAGATAACCTCTTAATCGTGTCTATAATTACTTCCATACTTCTTTCTATTGAATATGGCGTAGAATTATATTCCCAAAAAACCCACCTTAAAAGTTTAATTCTTTCTGAATTCTCCGATAGTACTTCGTTTATTTTGGGAAGAAAAGACCGCAAACCATAGTCTTTATAAAGCTTTAGATTCTTGGTCCCCTCGAATCCAAACTTTTTTAAAAAATTAATCCATTCTCGTTCTTGATCTTTAGTAAAATCAGAAGACATATTATAAATATTATTCTTTAATAAATTTTACAAAACACTCTCCAAAATAAGAAAGGCTAAAAAAATCAATTTCATTTAATGAAGATGTTGCCATTGACGAATTATATCTTGCATCCACTTCTGTTTCTACTTCCTTTCTGCTTTTACGATCTAATAATCCTAAATATTCAAGATATCGAAATGTATCATAATAATCATTTAGAGGTTCTCCGTTGTTATATTCAACCTTAACTGTCTCCTTTTTTTCTATGTCTTTAAGTATCTTTATATCAATGATAGACATTTTGTTCAATAAATCATACATTCTTTCTATTTCAAAGGGGTTATGACCTTCATTAATTGTTTTACTAAAATCTATAAATATATTTTGGATAATTTTTCTCTTTTTCTTATTTCTCTGTTTTAAATAATTTTCAAAAGTTATAACAAAAATTTCTTTAAACTCTTTTGTTTCAACAATTTGTTTTGCAAAAACGCCTTCGTTATCTTTCAAAAATTCTACTAATTCGTTAATTTTTTCTTGCTGTATATCGAATAACGCACCATAAAAACCTTTTACTAATATCCAGGAAGGAATAAATTCTGGTCTTTGAGCAACAAGAGTATCTACAGCTGGAATAATAAATTTTTTAACACCAACCTTTGTTCCAGTCCCGATAGCTTTTTTTGCTTCTAATATAATATCTTTTATCTTTTTTCCCATAAACATCAATTAACATTACATTACAATGTTAACTAATATTATCACATAAATCAAATCTATTATCTTGATATTATTGAAATAAATCGCTACTTCTTCCTTGTGTCCCAAAATAGTGTTATAATAAGAATATAGTTAAGAATAAAACAAAACAATATGAAAAAAGAAATATCAATAGATGCTCCTATTTTCATACCGAAACTTAGCCAAACCGAATCAGCTTTTTTGAATAATGTAAAAGTATCCACTGTTATTATGGATGCCCATATCGTGGCGTGGCGTCCGAAGATAGCTAACAAAATTAAAAAGTCAGTTGATAATTTTATAATAGATCCAGTCACTAACTACTTTGTTGGGAAAAGCTATAAAGAAAAAGCAAGTTTTCAGAAACTTAATACAGCTCCGAGCAAACCATACAAAATAGATGATTTGTTGACAAATGAATATTTAAGAAAAGAAGAAATGGTTTGGCTTAATATAAAAAATCAAATTGACGAAGGGTCATCTGTAATTATAATTCCATATATTTATACTGATAGCATTGATGACACAAGGTTCGGAATTAATTTAAGTATGATTAGTGATGCAATCAAACTAATCAAAGAAAAAAATATAAAAATTCCACTTTACGCAATGATTAATATGGGTTCTGAAACATTAAAGGATTATTCAAAATTAGATTATATAGTTAATCGTTATTATGAAGATTTCAAAAAAAACATTTCTGGCTTCTTTTTAATGTTTGATCAACTTGATTGTAGAAAAGCAAATGAAGATTCACTGATGGGTTTAGCATATTTAACATTTAATTTATCAAATAATAAAAAAGTTTTTAATCTAAAAATTGATGATTTCGGTGAGGTCCTTTCAGTAATATCTGCAGGTGGTTATAGTAGCGGTTTAGCTCAAGGAGAATCTTTTTCTGCGAAGAGTTTATCGGAAAAATCTTTTGCAATAGGACGTAGGCACAAAGAAATAACATATGTCCCAGAACTATTTAATTATTTAAACGACGAAGAATTAAGAAAAATGAAATATTCTTGTAATTGCAGTATTTGTAAAAATGGATTACCAGATGGCTACAATCCCACAAAAGCTCATTTTTTGGAAAAGAAATTGGAAAGAATGAAAATATTAAATACTATAACGCAAGGCAAAAGAACCAATTTCTTAATATTAAAAATAGTAGAAGCAATTAAAAGCTCTAAAGAATACAATGATAAATATCTTTTGTCAATTAAATATGATTTTTTGTATAAATGGAAAAATGTTTTAGAAAAATCTAAAAATTGGACATATTCAGATAAAATAAAAGATGAAGTTGATTTAGATCATTTGATCGAAGAAGCTAAAGATAGAATAAGCAAAGAACAAAATGAATAATATAAAAATCGTTCCTGATACGAATCTACTTATTAAAGGCCTTCTATTTAGGGGAGATGGAAGAAAAATTATAAATTTAGCTTATTCAAAAAAAATTAAACTCTTTGGCAGTCAAAATTCTTTTATAGAGATGATTAGAGTTGTTGGTTATCCAAGATTTAAAAAATATCTAGAGAAAGAAATATATACACCCGAGAAACTTATGATTTCTTATAAATCAATAATAAATATTATTACAATAGATAAAAAGTTTCGAGATTTAAAAATTGTTAAAGAGGATTCCGATGATGATGAATTTATAAGGCTGGCTAAAACCATTGGAGCAAAAATTATAATATCTAGCGATAAACATCTTAAAAAAATAAAAAAAATCGATAATATACGAATTATCGAACCTAAAGTTTTCTTGAAAATATATCCCTATATTCTAAACAAAATTTTCTTTTAGGAATCTCTTGTTTATGGCAAATTCTGATGCAAGATTGAACTTATACCAATTTAAAGGTATTTTTTTTTGGGGTTGAATCGATTTTATTTCTCTGTTTTCCACATTAAATAGAATCAGACCAATATTATGTTTTCTTAACATTTCTCTATCCACTAGATAACCTTTTTCTTGAGGAAAAGCAAGAAAAGTTTTATGAGCAAAAGATTTATACCTATTTGCTTGAAACATACCCCTTTTCCAATCCTTCATTTTCGCTTCAATTGCTATTATTTCTCCAGCCAATGGCATCCATCCATTAATTTTAAAATATAAATTTTCGTCAACCCTTCTTATAAACCCATCATTTTCTAATTTTTTTAGATATTTATATTTAAGTGTATTTTTGGAAATATTCAAATTTTTTGATAATATTTCCAGCCTACTTTTTCTTTTTGATCCAAATTCTGGCAAATAATCAAATATTTTGAAATATACTTCATTGTTTAATTTTTTATATTGCTTGTTGTTTCTCCTTATTACACACTTATTTTTATTAAATTTGAATAAAACAAGATCAGCTATACCATAACCAACTCCCAACTCTCTTTGGGTGACATATCCCTCGCTTGCAAATTTATGCTCTAACAACTTTACAAATTGAGATTCGTTCATATATTTAATTATATCATATTTTTAAAAAAACCATAGCCTCAATTCAAATATTATTCAAAACCATAAAATCATTATTCAATGAATAACTGCCAAGATTTGCTGTTATCTCTTCCCAATCCATAGTTCTGAAATCGTCCCGTAGACCCCGCCATTGCCTTAAAATAGAGTTATTTACTCTATTTTTTATTTAATTTTTCTTTCTTAATTTACCCTTTAATTTTTGAAATAAAACTTCAAAATCTATCCCCATTCCGTGCCATTCAGGAGAAAATTTATACCATTTTTGTTTTTTCACCTGTTTCTTCTCTTTAACTTCTTGCTGTTTTTTTAAAATCATTTTCTTTAAAGATATCAATTTACTTATATCTATAATTAGATCAAATCTATCACCATCAAAAATACCCGAACTTAAATTTATAGCTGGGTGATGTTTAATTTCTTCCATACCACCTAAACTCATAAGTATGTCAATAATGTTTGATCGTTCAATAATAATATTTTGGAGATCCGTGCTTAACCACGGACCAATCCAATAATCATCAATCCCAACATTTTCTGGTAAACGGTATTTTTGAAAAAATGGAAATGGTATAAGTGGGAATTCAACACCTGTCCAACTTCGTTCTTCTAAATCATCGTAAGTTCTATCCAATAACTCATCTATAACAGCGATTGTTTTGTCGACTATTTTATCTGGAATTTTTATATTCTCAAAAATCGTTTTATATGTCGGCTTTACTTTGGGATCTAACGAAAGAACAGTAGGTATTTTTTTACTTATTTTAATATTCATAACTATTTTTATTACCAATATTACTTATTCTTTATAATAATTGATTTTTACTCTCAAAGCAAGAATTAAATAAAAATTGCCAACAAGACGATTCGCTATTTTTATTTAAAACATAATTAAAATTATGATTTCAACTATTTTCTAACCTTTTTTATCTCAAGAAGTATAACGCTTATTTTCAACAAAGGGAGTGGAAATCTTAAAATCTCTCGTTATCTCCTCCCAATCCATAGTTCTAAAATCGTCTCGTAGCCCTCGTTTCCATCCTAAAATAGAGCTATATAGCTCTATTTTTTATTGATTTTCTGTGAAAAGTTATACACAACGTGTCACAGACGTGTCACAGACGTGTCACAGTATTTATAATAATTTACCCTGTCGTCGTGAAAACATTTTTTTTGATTCCTTCTCTTCTAACTTAATTATTTTGGTGTTTAGTCTATATTTTATGTTTGGTCCTACGTTTACTGTTTTTTCTATAAGTTCTAACTCTTCTAATTTTCTAATTTTTCTAATAGTTGTTGATTTTGATTTATTAATTTCTTTCATTAAATCTTTTGGACCTGCTTCTTGGTTCATATGTAAATAATACATTATTTTTTGCTCATCTTTATCCATTTCATCCAAATATCCTGGCAATAACATTTCTGCTAATTTTGATTTTTGTTGTAAATTTCTTTTTTTGACATCATTTTTTAGATTAACTGTAAAAAGAACTGTATCTTTATTATCTTTAAATTCTGGCTCTGGTAAACCAACTCCAAGCATTTCTTCTTTTATTCTGTCTACTCCTTCACCAGCTGACCAAACGTATCCTAAACATAACAATGCATTCATTAATATTGGATTTCTCGGAAAATTTAATTCATAAATATTTCGTAATGTAACTATACTTGGTAAGTTACCTGGACTCTGAACTTCTATGCGATCTTCAAACATCCTAACGAAGATCTTACTATTTTTTATACTATAAGCCCGATGTACTATAGCATTTACTATGCTTTCTTTCCAAGCAAATTCTGGATATTCAAGAACCATTTTAAATTTTCCATCGTCTCCTAAAAATTTAAACTCTCTTATTTGTGTCTTAATCATTTGCCATACATTCTCTATTTGATCTGGAATGGGACCATTAAAATCTTGTTCCTTAATAACATTGGAATGAGTTCCTGTCTCTATTTTTGTCCCTACATACTTCGTAACTCTAATTTCTGCGCCAGGAATAAATCTATCAGGATGATCAAAAAACATTAAAAGACCAGCATAATTTATTAAAATTTTATTTCCCTTTTTCTCTCCAAAATTTTTGTTCAAAATTAAATTTTCTGTAGACTGCTTTCTTTTTAGGTTATCTTTTTTTGTCCATTTTTTAATGAATTTATTCATCAAACTTTTATTCAGTTGTTTAATGGTTAAACCTGGAATCAACTCCTTTTCAAATCGAGATTGTCCCTTATTATATTGCATTTCTTTTATTTTTTCTGGTTTCATTTGGATGGTGCTATCTCCAATTCTTTCCCAAGCTTTGCCCGACGTTAATTCAATTACTTTATTGGAAGAATATTCTACAAAAAAAAGCAAAAGGTTATCTTTTTCTTTTTTATCATTTATAATGGGAAACATTTTAGATTCTACCTTAGCTGTTGGGCAAAAATCATATGAAGTTTGTTTCAATTTATTAATTCGTGGCATTCCAATATGATTTATGCCAATTATTTGATCGTTATTTTCAATTCCTATAACCACTAAACCTCCCTCTACGCTACTGTTAGCAAAAGAAGAAAGCCATTTCGCTAATTCACGAGGATGGAATCCAGCAGGCTTTTTTTCAAAATTTTGGTCTTCAATCTTAGACCGTAAAATTTTTAAGTCTGGTTTATTATATAATCCTCTACTCATAAATTATTAATTGTTTAAGTTTGTTTTTTATATTTCTTATTTATATTATACCAAAAATGAATTATAAAAACAAATTCATTTATTTTACCACGAAAAATTATTAAATTATCCCAACTCCCGTAATTCTTCTTTCATTCTTTTTATTATACACTTATCCTTCTAAAATTATGATAAAATTAAAAAACGAGAAGGAAAAATATTAATTTCTCTAACTATCTCCTCCCAATCAAGGGTTCTAAAATCGTCCCGTAGACCCCGCTTTTTTCTTAAAATAAAAACTTACAAAAAATCCTATATATGCTTATAGGGTTTTTATATTTTCATAAAGTGATATACTAAAAATATGTCTAAAGAAAAAAATAATAAAATAAAGAAAAATAGAAGAAAAAAATTAACAAGAATCGACTATATAAGCACCGTTGTCGGTTGTTTTATTACATTTTTTGTCGCTACATATGCTTTGCGTATAATTGAAAAAGAAGTACTACCTATTTTTTCTGATATGGTTTTTACTGTTATGGGAGGGGCTTTTCTCTCGGCTATAATAGCAATTATTATATCTCTGATATCTAGACATCCTATTGTTGGAATTGGAATATCTAGTTTTTTGTTTATAAACAGCTTTTTGTATATTGCTCTTAGAGATATTCATCAATTACCTCCATCAGAAGCAAGCACGTTTTCGACAATCGGCTTCTTGGTAGTTACAATTACTGGATGGGGTTTGTGTCTCTTAATAAAAAAAATTCTAATTTTAGAAAGACGAAAAAAAATTTTAAAAAAATAAATACCAGAATCTATTATTAATTATAATTAATAACTTTATTTTAAAAATATGATCACTTATAAACCACGCCAAGAAAGAATCGGGCCAGACGTAGGAAGGAAAGATGATGGAAGCGATGTAGAATATCAGCCAAAAATTGAAAAATTAGGAAAAAATACCTTTCTTTTTAATAAGAAAAATTGGAAATGGGTATTAATTATTTTTCTTTCTCTCTTGATTACTGGTATTTTACTAACCAATTCAACTGGTCCCGCCTCTGAATTAGCAGCTATTCTTGTTTTTTTTGGTAGTGGGTTTTTATTTAGAGAATTAATTTTAAATAAAGAAGAGAAGAAAAAAGATAGTTATTAGGTTTTTATCTCCTCTCTCCAATCACTATCATCTGTTCCAGAATAGGAACAATAAGTTAATATATTGTATATAATTTATTAAAATACAAAGTTTATTATATCTAAAATAAATCTAAAAAATAAACTATGAAACAATATCCAAAATGGGAAGCGAAACAGGAACGCCTTAGAAAATTGCAAAAAACAGTAGAAATAAAAATAAAACACCTTCAAGAAATAAATGGACGTTTAATAAAAGAGATTGAAAAAGGTAAAATGCTGGACAGGTCAGATGAATTGATCCGCTTAACAAAATAAAAAAATCATCTATCCGGTCCATAGTTCTAAGATTCTCCCATCCTGTTTCAACATCAAAATTTATTTAAAAACCATATACATATAGGGTTTTTATATTTTTAGAAAGTGGTATATTAAAAATATGACTAATACAAATAAAGGAAAAATTACACTAGATATGAAAGACGAAGGTAATATAATTATTCTTTTAAGCAATATGGTTGATTTAATTGACTTAATTGCGACTAATTTTTCCAATAAAGCGCGCATTTATCTAATTGAACATCTAGTTTTATCAATGAGGGAATTAAGTTCTTTTGTCGAAAAATATTTCGATGGAAAAATTGATGAAGATATAAAAGAAAAAATGGAGAAAATGAAAACGATACGAGATGCAATTTGTCATAGATCATCTGACGAGAATTGGCTCAAAAATAATATTAAAATTCAAGGAGCTTTATTATTTCATCATCAAGTTAATGATGTTGAAATTCAGTACGGCAAGACTCGCATTTATTTAATAAGAGGTATAATTAACCTATTTAGTAAATTTAGAAAAATATTTTTTGACCCCTCATCTATATATATTATTCATCGTAATCCCTATAGTTATAAAATAGAAGAAACAAAATTGACGGAAAGTATTGAAAAACTTGTCAATGCTATTAAACACGAAACACTTCATCTCTCAAAAAACGTATATTCACAAAGGAAATAAAAGTTTTTAAATCGTCTGAAGACCCCGCCACTAACTTAAAATAGAGTTATTCGCTCTATTTTTTATTTTATTTTTTCTTTCTTAATTTACCCATTAATTTTTGAAATAAAAATTCAAAATCTATCCCCACTCCGTGCCATTCAGGAGAAAATTTATACCACTTATGTGTTTTTTGTTTTTCCACTAACGACTTACCATTAATTGTATCTTTTGTCCTGACAGTATTTTTAACATCATTTTCTTTTTGAAATTTTTCATAAATTTTATCAAACTTCAGTCGCAAAATATCAACTTTGTAAACATTCACTTTATGTATCTCTCCATTTATTTGTCGAATAACTTTAGATGACGGTCCTAACAATCCATATTCAAGTGCTTTTACAGTCCCCAATCTATCCAGATATCTTAACGCCCTCCTCCTCTCGTCATTGGGGGTATTAATTAAAATCCACTCATCATCTGGGACAATTAAACCCTCCTCTTTTATCTCTTGAATAATATCCCATACCACTTTATATAACCTGTCTTTTGAAGATATCATATTAATTTTCGATAATTAGTTTAATATTGTGAATTAATCTATACTACCATATTACAATATTAACTAATATCATCACATAAATCAACTGAATATGTTATATGAATAAAAATCTACCATTATCAAATGGGTATAAGTAAATTATTTTTAACTTTTATTTTTTGATGATTAAATTGTATTAATGTTTTTATTTCTATAAAGACTCATAAGCTTCCACTTGATTTTCATATTCATACCTTACCATTCCGTAGTCAGGTTCCCATTCTTGTTTCGCTCTTATCATAATATCTGGATATTCTGTTTGCTTATTGATCCATTCATAAGCTTCCACTTGATTTTCATATTTATACTTTACCATTCCATAGTCGTTGCCCCATTCCTTATATGCTCGTACCATAATATCTGGATAGTTATCTTCGTTGATAAGCCAGTTGTAAGATGCTGTTTGCTTGTCAGTTTCATATTTTACCATTCTGTAGTCGTTGCCCCATTCTATAGAAGCATTTTCTTTAATAATTGCCAAAGCATTTTCTCTTAATGGAAAAATTGCTTCTATTTTTGCTTCGGGTTCTGGTGATTTAGGTTGAGATTCATTTTGAACTTCTGGCTGAGGTTCAGGTTCTATAGGCTGAGGTTCAGGTTCAACTTCTGGCTGAGGTTCAGGTTCTATAGGCTGAGGTTCAGGTTCCGTAATAAAGACAGATTCATCTCTATTTTTTTCTTCTAATTTTTGCGTAGATACTGATTCAGAATTTGTCTCTGTTTGTTCTGGGCTCAAAACGTTTCCTCCGGATTTTTCCATTTTTGTTTCTGGTAATTTTTTTTCTGTTGGTGTAATTTCGCTTTCATTTTCTCCGGGAGAAACAATAACAATTACTACAAAAACAATAATTAACCAAACCCACCATTTTTTCCAAAATGGTTTTTTATTTTTAGCTAATGGTGTTAATTGTTGTATTTTTTTATTATTTTCCATAATTTTAATTTTGTTATTTATTAAATATGACCTTTGTTTTTCTTTGTGATTTAAACACAAAGCTCCCAACCAAAGTTTGCCAGAACCCGAAGGTCTCTGGGTGCCATACGACCGGCCCCTGATAAGGGCTTTCTAAGGTCTTACGGCATATTAAATTGTATTTTTATTATACCTCATTTTTAAAAAAGAGCCATTTCTTTTTCAAATAAATTGTTTCTTTTTGGAAAACAAAAAAAGGGAGATTCCCCTTTTAAAATCTTTACTCACAAACATCAGTTAATATTATATTACAACATTAACTAATATTATTACATAAATCAACTGGATATGTTGTATAAATAAAAAATCTGCTATTATTAAATTAGATTAAATAAATCAATAAATTCATTTCTAAAATATGAACAATAGAACAATTGGAATATGTAAATTATGTAAAAAAAATAAAAAATTATGCAATAGTCACATAATTCCCAAATTTACAATTAATTATTTGAAAAGGACCTCTGCCACACCATATCTAAGATATGGTTTGACTCCCAACATAAGAAGACAAGACGCTATTAAAATTCCTTTACTCTGCGAAGATTGTGAAGAAATGTTGTCAAAATGGGAAGATAAATTTTCTAAAGAAATATTTGTCCCATTCAAAGAAAAAAATCTATCACAGATTAAATATAAAAAATGGTTGCCCTTATTCGCTATTTCTCTTTCTTGGAAAATTTTAATTGAGGATTTTGAAAAATTTCAAAAGGAATATCCATCTCTAAAAAAAGATATAATAATAGTCGAGAATAGTTGGAGAAAGATGATACTGGAACAAAAACCTGATACTGAAAAATACGAGCATTATTTAATTTTTCTTAATAAATTTCAAAATAATAAAAATATTTTGCTTCCTCCCAAACTTTATCGATATCTTTTGCGTAGCTGTGACGGATGTATAGTGAGCAACGAAAAACAAACAAAGCTACATTGCTATACAAAGCTTTCAAATATTATTATTTGGTCTTGTATTAAACCACCCAATATAAAAGAATATCGTAAGGTGCGAATAAAATTGCAGGGGACAATTAAAGCATCACAAATAATAAAAAACGATGCAAAGATTGGTGAATTTTTGATAAGACGTGCCGAATATGTCACCAATCTATATAATAAAATGTCTACGAAACAAAAAGACAAAATTAAAAATTTAATGTTTAAAAATCCCCAAAAAAACAATCAAATCAGAAACATATAAAGCATACTTAAAAGATAAAACATAATCACGTTTTATACATAGATAAAAAAATACCGAGATTTGACGTTATCTCCTCCCAATCCATAGTTCTGAAATCGTCCTGTAGACCCCGTTTTTCCATTTTTAAAATCAAAACTTATTTAAAAAACCTTCTAACACATATATAGGGTTTTTATATTTTTATAAAATGATATAATAAAATGTAGAATAATAAATTAATACTAATCTTATGGCTCAATCTAAAAATAGTTTTATTAAACACGTAAATGTAGACTTGTTTAAAGGTGTTTTTAGTCAGAAAATAAAATTCAATAATAGATTAAACATAATAGGCGGTGAGAATGGAACAGGAAAAACCCACCTTCTAAAAGAAATAAAAAGGGGAGGAACTCCAGACCAAGGAAACCTTACTAATATTAAGTTTTTTTTAATTGACCCGAAAAGAAACGCCGAAAAAATCGGAATAGAAGAGTTAATATCTCGATTAAATAGCGATCCTAACAGGAAATATAAAAAAATAGCAGAAGGAATGAGACAATTAGATATAAACGACAGTGGATTTGTTCCCGGACATTATCCTTCTTTTGTTGATTTATTTATACAAAAAGTTGATGAAGAGGTGAATAAAGGGAACAAAGGAAAAGAAGATTCGACAAAAAACATAGAAAAAGAATTTAATAAAATTTTAGAAAAATCATTTAAAAATTATTCCTTAGAAGCTCAATGGATTTCAGAAAAAGACACGTATAATATTCAAATTATTAAAAACAAAAAAACAAAATTTCCAGTACATTTAGTTAGTTGTGGAGAACAAGATTTTTTATCTTTAATCTTTAATATTTATATAAATAGAGATGAATTTGATACATATTTAATAGACGAACCTGAGGTGCACTTAAATTGGAACTTAGAAAAAGATTTATTTAAATTTCTGAACTGGTTTTGTGAAAAATTTCAAAAACAAATTATTGTGACAACGCATTCTATGGTTATTTTTGATGAAAAATTCCAAAAAAATACAATATTCTTAATATGGAAAAATAATAAAATTATATATATAAAAGAAATAAATTCCCGCCAGAAACGAAAACTACTTTCTGACTATGCTCCTTTGTCCTGGCTTCTTAATATCAAAAATAAAACTTTCTTTGTAGAAGACGTGAAACACAAAGAAATTTTAATAAGAATTATAGAAAAAATAAATAAGGAAAATTTGGAACAAATTGATATAGTAAAAATGGGATGTAAAAGCCGTGTTGAAGATCTATATAAAATAGTAAAAGAAAAAAAGGAAATTAATAATATCTACTTTCTTATAGATGGAGATAATCAGAATAGTGAATTTAAAGATGAAAAAAATTTCATACAACTATCTAAATATTGTGTTGAAAACTATCTTTTTTATACGGAAATTATGAAAAAAATCTTAAATAAAACAAAAAAAGAAATTGAAAAATATGTTGCCGATTTAGTAAAAAAGAATTTAGATAAAAAAGATTTTTTATCTAAAAAAATAATTAATATAACAAAAGATAACAACATTATTAAATTACTTGATATCTTCGATATGAGCAAAGCCTATAAAAAGTTGGAAAAGAAAGAAACAAAGTATATAGAAAAATTTTTTAACCAAGTAAATAATAAAAATATTTACAAAATATTTGACAAAAAACTAATTGATGCAATTAAAAAATAATGGACATAAAAATAAAAAATCTTCTAAAATTAACAAGTTAAGATAACTTAAGTATTTAATGAAAAAAGAGAAAAAATTGGAATATTTAATTAAAGAATTAGCAATTTCATTGGAAAAAGTAACGAACAATCAAAAAAATTCTAATGAAATTTTAGGGAAAATTATTAATTTAATTGAATTCATTTTAAAAAGTATCTTTATAATATTTTTTGTATTAAATTTTTTAGTCTGGCGATTACTTTTATGGGACCTATTTAATAATTTTTTATATCTGATTAGTAAAAGTTGGCCCTTATTATCAACTAATTTTCGAACTTTTATTATTACGGTTGTGGGAGGACTTTTTTCCATTTTCTTTGCCTGGATTCTCAAAATTACATTTTATTCATTACTCCCTAAAAGAACTAAAAAATTAATATTAAAATAAACAAAATATTACAATTTATATAAACGATTTATAAATTTTCTCACTAAAAATGCCAAGATTTGCTGTTATCTCCTCCCAATCAAGGGTTCTAAAATCGTCCCGTAGACCCCGCCATCATCCTACGCCAAAACTTCGGAACAACAAAACTATCGTCCTTTTTAAAACTAAAATTAAATATAAAAAAATCGCTTTTATCCAAACGGTTTTTTATTTTTAAAAAATGTTATATTAAAGACATAAATAAAAAAACCTGCTATTATTAAGTAGGTTTAAAAAAATAACAATTTATAGTTAAAAAACGAATATTAATAATTATGTTGATATATTTTGATGAATCATACGATGGTGACCACAAATATCTAATTCTGAGCGCCCTTTTTAGTCCTCATTCAAAATTTCTTCATCGCGAAATGAAAGAATTAAAACAGATCAATAATTTTGTTGATAGCGCTGGAAAAGGAAAAGAATTAAAATATAATACTTGTATAACTGAAAATCTCTTAAAGCTTTGCTGTAGCTGTATCGATATTTTTGCCAAAAGCACAAGTTATTTTAGGTCTATTGTGATTGATCAATCTATTTTAAACTTAGATTACTTTGGAAAAAAAAACGAAGACAGAAAAATTAAAATGGCAAGAGCGTATAAAAAATTTACTGAACTTCTATTGTCTCATAATTCTGAGAATATTTATAATGGTGTATTACTTACAGATGAATTAAGTAGGTGTGATGGTGACAAATTTATTGAAATAATGAAACAAGACTTTTGTTTCCCAAATGGAAAATACTGTAACGATCGAAATCATCCAACATTTAAACATATCGCTGATATTCATTCTGAGATAGAAGACTCCCAAGTAAATCAAATAAATGATATTATGATGGGCTGTATTCTTAATAACTTACTACCAACAAAAAATGTTTATAAAAATAAACTTAGAGAATATTTAATTAAAAAAATGGGGATAGATAGTTTTTTACCCACTTACTGGAATCAATATTCAAAAAGTTATATTGAAAAATATCATCCAAAATTTAATGTTTGGTATTGGCATCCTTTACCTTTAGTAAAAAAAACCTAAAATCCCTAATTTAATAGGGACTTTGGGTAAGTCCAAGTGCTGGCAGGGGTATTAGTGGT
>Ga0307992_1000485_pt1 | contig 25298 bp, 50 predicted proteins | sample EllFjometagen133_FD_203162 | JGI IMG/M metagenome (GOLD analysis project Ga0307992, IMG submission 203162) | Marine microbial communities from Ellis Fjord, Antarctic Ocean - #133 | ecosystem: Environmental > Aquatic > Marine > Unclassified | place: Southern Ocean | collected 2014-10-08
CCATCCTTTAAATGAGGACACTTGAAATCAAGAACCGCAAATATCACACCGTCCTTGATCCTCACCTCACAGCCCCGCGCCTCGTAAAACTCCCTGACATCCTTCTCCCATCCCAGGGATATCTTTAAAGGGAAAACAAGCTTCTCGCAGCATCGGTGACAACCTAAACACAGGTCCATATCAATCCGTCAGTAAAATAATGATTATCAAAACTAAAAGAATCACCTGAATCCAGTCAGCCATTATGCACCGCCTTTCGGACAGGGTTTGCCGTAACTCTTGCCTGCTGCTTTCTCAGTTATTCGCTTCGCTAAATTGTTCTTAACAACCTCTTTCTTTTTCGCAGCCTTTTCCCCTGGACTCGTACCCCATGACTCCTCTTTGGAAGCGGGACCGGGACTCGAACCCGGACTGTCAGGGGGGCGATCTTTAGTCCCGCATGAATCCCTTTCGAGCTGACCAACATTCCCGCCATGATCCCTGTGCAGTTGAACTAAATAATTGCTCACCGACCGACCATCTGCCTTCGCCGCCGCCTTAATCTCCTCAACTAAATCATCAGGCACCCAAATCATCTTTTTCATAACATACCCCCTTATATAATTTATATGTACTATATAAGGTAGTAGGTTATATACCGTTTGTCAAGCAAGTAATTCAAAAAGATATATACGACCTATATACCTTTGGTTTCGGGCTGAAAAGTGTGAGAGGGGATATATACTGTATTGCAAGGGGGCGGGTCTTACCCCTCCCGGCCTCTCTATATAGAAAGCATGCTTTATTAATATCAACTGATCCCCCCTGTCTCTATGCTGTCTGTACTGCCCGTAACTGAGTGCAGGTTGACATAATGATTATTTATCAGACGTTGCAATAATATCAACTACTTACAAGAACGCTGTTGCACCACATGAAACACACCCCTATTTACCCTCACCTTGATTGAGCTTACCTTGGAAGAGCATCTGTATTTGACCTATATTGATTGTCTCCGGAATGGGCCTGGGAGCATCCTCTGCGAAGGCTTTGTCCTCCGCCAGCTTGATGTAGAACTGCCGATCCTTGGCGTCCAGGTTAGGATCGTTGAGCATCTTCTCGTGTAATTTCAGGGCTTTAGGGACAATCTTACGAGACAAGAATTCTTTGTTACTTTGCTGTACTTTGTCAAGGTCCGCGCGTAAATAGCTACTTTGGGATAGCATTTTATACGCTGATTCTTTATGTGCATATACACCTAAATGTGTTAGTTCTCTTGATAAACCTGATTTGGTGAGTTCTGGTTGTGCTTTAAGTACGTTCTCAGCTATTTGTTCTGCTTTGGTAGGTTGTTTGCCGCCGTTACTTGGCTTCTTTGGGCTTTCTGGGCAGGTATTGATGGGTTCTGGTGGTTTGATTGCCTTATCCGGTTGGTCTGGCATTTATTAGATCCTTAGAGGTCCGTGGTTGCGATATCTCATCTTGACGCTTGTACTGCTATGCCTGTGTTTTGGTTATTGATTGGTTGCCATCACCTGAATCACATGCGCTGCATTTAGAGCCGCCTGTGTGAACTTTAAAGCATCGTCGGCTTTGACGTTATCATTAATCTTGTCCGCAAGAGCCTCAATCGCATTCACCATTTTTTCTTTCGTTTGATCTGCCATAGGGTTTTACCTCCTATATGCGCCGCTTTATTTATTTAGCAACCCAGAGCGGCTTTTCTGAGTTCCTTCTTGCTGGTCGTGTACAGTATCTTGTGCTTACCAATCGTCGAAATCATGGTCATAGGTTATGTCTTGTTGGCCGATGTCTTCCGGTTTATCAAAGTAGGTGTCTATCTCATCAAGCGGAATATTTACACTGGTATCTTGTTCCCATGTTTTGTCTGAACTCATTTCGTTCCTTCCTTGACATATCTCAGTATCTTGTGGCCTGGGTATAATCCGGTTTTGATCTTAGCGTGATAATAACACGGATTGCCCGGTTGCCTGCACTGGCCTTGGTCTGTCATTACCTCACATTGATCTTGCCCGGTCATTATGTGCGGCCGGAGGAGGTTTTCTCTTAATTGCTTCTCTGATATTGTTATCTCCATTGTAAGCTTTCCTTACACTACTGTAAACTTTCTTTACACCTACTTGTGAAGGCCCGCCGGTAGTGGTTAGCCCCTTAAAGTATAGTTGCTGGATATATCGAGTACAGTTTAGGTTGTCAGCCCGTTATTCTTAACCCTCATATTTAGAGGGAAATACCACATAGAACTCGTTTATCCGTTACCCGGTTTAAGCTCCGGCGATCGAGGCCTGGCGTGATGGCCCCCAGCAATTTCATGCCTTGTCTTTACTTGCCGCGTTTAGGTCTTATTGCTAAAGACAATTTAGTTGTTATCCGGCCCCTGAATGCCTTGCGCGCTCGTTTCAATAGTTTAATCGCGGCTGCAAACAGAAGGGCCGGACATGTTGTTGCCCTTGACCCTTGTTAATCCTTTATCCTCTCCGCAGCTAAGTGTTAATAAAGTGTCATCTTGTATATCGTAGATCAATCTATACCATATTTTGGGGTAAACATCAAGGAAATCTTTTCAAACTTTGTTGTGGCCACATTAAAAATAGCAGAGAATGGGAGGATAAAAGGGTATTGCTTGAAACTTAATGTCATGGCTTAGTAAAGATCCTCTGTAATCGTCTTTAATCGGCTGTCATCGGATTATGCCGATGTTGACAAGGCGAATTAATTAAATTAAATTGTAATCAACATTAACACTTAATAAGGAGATACGAAATGGGAGAATTAGCACACGCAATGGGAATGATGAAAAAAGGTTTTTCGACATCCATCCTTCACTATCCTTCAAAAAGATATGGGATTGTGGGGAGCATCCCGGCAGAACTAACTAAAATGTCAAAGGGATTATTTCCACAAAGAGTATCTCAGTCATGGGACACGGAACAGGAAGTAATTGATGCTCTTTTAGGGATAGGGATTACTAAGTTTCAGTGTTCAGATTGTTCATGGTATAAGGCTTAACCCTTCACCCTGCCCTTCAGGGAGCTGGAAGGCAGGTATGAGGAGTTAACCGTAAACAATCAACATAAGGAGATTGAAATGAAAACAATACTGGTAACTAACGGCAATAATGATTTTAGAGACACGACCAAAGCCACAACTGAGGCGGGATATATCAGGGCTGCAAAAAAGATATGGCCTTACTCTGGTGGAGTGCAACGGATCAAAATAAGGGTTTTTGACTTTGACGCAGAAGGAGACCCGATTATATTCGAGGCGATGGCAGATATTATTTAGATTTAGCAAGGGAGTAGAGGCCAGTCAAACACGGTCTTCAGTCCTCCGCGCATTTCGACAAAAAGACTTTTAGCAGGGTGTACCAGCCGGTAAGTAATGCACAAGCTTAACCCCCCACGGCATGCCCGGAGCCGATCCGGGCGAAAGGAAAATACAATGAGAAAATTCAATAAGTTATTCAACACAAAAACAACCCAAATCAAAATTGCAGACTCAAAACATTTTCATAGGGTCACTCACATTAACGACACAAGAGTATATATCCAGGTAGAAGGCTTAGAAGGCAGCTTTCAGCGCGGTCATGTTGTGCGATTCACAAACAAGAAGGAGGCATAGCATGGACAGACGCCACATAACCATTAGAAATTTCCCGATAAAATTAAAGCGGCAGGTCAAAGTCCTGGCCGCTGAAAAAGGGATCAGGATAACGCAAATGTTTGAACGGGTAATCAAGGCTGGGCTGGCCGCTTTGAAGGATAAAAAGGAGGGGTGAACAATGGAAACGAAAGACATTCTTTTAAAGAAAACCTTGCCACATGCCGGATATATACCCCGCTTTGTTAGCGTAATGTGTTTAACGGAACAAGAGGCTGATGATTACGGTTATAAAAAACTGCAAAGAATCCCTCGAAAAATATCAGCCTATTTTGATCGGTCAAAGATTGTGAAAGGGTATGTTTCCCAACACGCAAGGGATTACAGGGATAATTATTATCTTTTAATCACGACTGATAAGACCGTTTTTTCCGTAGAATATTAACCCACCCCACGCCCCCGGTCCATTACCGCCGGGGGTGTTTTATATCAAAAAGGTATGTCATTATCGTCTGGCTCCCCTGGTCTTGCTGGCTCCTCTCTTCCAGGTGCTTCCATTGACCCTTCCAGCTCACCCAGAAAGAAACGCAGGGCTTCAATAGCCAAACCCTTAGATCCAAGTTTAATCTTCCAGGGTAGGCTTTTGTCGATCGGCTCCTTGCTGCCGTCCCTCTTTTGAGGAAACACCCACTCCATGAAAGTCTTTCCATCCTTACGCTTTGCCGCTACAAGGGAAAATTCGCCTTGGTATTCATTTAATAAAATTCCGTCTCCGTATTGGCTTGACTTATCTTCAAAAAATATCTCGTTGTCCATGTTATCTCCTTTCATTAATTCTCTTGTCGTTACAGCTTTCACACATTCCGTTCTGGCTGCTTGTCATTGGCTTTTTACACTCCGGGCAAATTGATTGAGAAGTTTCTCCCACCACTCTTTTTTCAACCCAATTTAAAATTGCATGATAATCTGATTTATATTTTTTGCCTGATGACATTTTATAATTATTTAAAACATCTAAAATTTCATTGAGGTTTTTTTCTCCATTTCTTTTTAGTAGCTTGTCGTATTCTGCCTTTTTTAACAGCACCACTTCTCTATGTTTTGTTTTGTTATTAGTATTAGTATTTATAGTAGTGCTACCCGATCTGTCCCTTATCTGTTCCTTATCTGTTCCTGTTCTGTTCTCAGTTGTCGGTAAGTTGTTATTATCTATAAGCCTTATCTGCTCCTTATCTGTCCCTGATCTGTTCCTTATCTGTACCCTTATCTGTCCCTTTTGGTTTTGCCTTTTCTGGGTGTTTTCAGAGTAAACTATTTCCATTCCCATAGCCGTAAAAAAGAGATTTACTTTCTTCCTGGACCACCTCCAAAGAGACGCATATCCTGAAACAGTCACCTCCTTTTTTTTGTCATAATCTAATTGGAGGCTGAAGGCTGCTTCCAGTTTTGTGTATTCCCGATCAAGAGGCAAATACTTCATAAGGCAATTAGATAGAGGAATCCAACTTCCATTTTTCATTTTGGACCCTCATATTGATCTTCACAGTCATAAAATTGTTGAATGAACCGATCGAACCGAAGCCACTTTGTCCATGTGCCTGAATCCTTGCCTTTTGTGCAGGTCAACTTTGCAAGTTCGGCCTCCCGGTCCTCTCTTTCCAACCTCCAAACGTTGTCCGAATTATTGAAGATGTCGCCACTTTCCTTGAGATTTCCCTCTTTATTGAGTTGTGAGAGTATCAAAACCGGAGACTTGAGATTTTTAGCTAAGAAGTTCAAATTCTTAGAGATATAGGACAGTTCAAGATGTCGGTTGTTGAATTTTTGGAAGGAGCTTAACAATTGAAGGTAATCGATAACAACCAGACCAATTTCGTTATCCATATTGACCGTTTCGCAGTATGCCGACAACCTCTCGATAGTCTGATAAAGCGAATCATCTATAACTGATAACCATTGGTCCATTTCGCAAACAATATTTTCCGCCTCGGTGAATTTCTGCCAATCGTATTCTTCCCTGAAGTTCCTGGTCCTGATCCGAGTCAAGGGAATATTACTATAAGAAGATAACAACCTGCGAGTAAGGGCGGTGATCGTGGATTCCAGGCTGAAAAATAGAACTTTCTTTTGGTAGGTTTGCGCTACATAGGAAGCAATATTTAGAGCTAAAGCCGTCTTGCCCGTACTGCTCTCAGCAGATAGATAATATGTACACTGAGGCTCAAGGCCGTAAATTTTATTGTCAATATTTTCAAACCCGGTCAACACCCCAACCGTGAAATCGCCCGGCCCTGCCTCAACTTCTTTGTAAATTTGTTCGGCAATGGTCTTCAGGCTGCCCGTGCTGACAGTCTTATCAACAGTGGCGTCCCTTATCCCCGTTTTTAGACTTGATTCAATCTCGTCAAGATCAGAGGTCTCGGAAAACAGTTTGTCAGCCGCCGTCATGCATTGATTGATTAGCTTTCGCCTACGGGACAGATCCAGTAATGTTTGACAATGCTGCTTGACCCCGGCACTCGTAGCTATCTGCTCAACCAGGGAAAATAGATATTCGGTCCCGCCAACCCTTTCTAACTGGTCCTGCTTCCTTAGCTGCTCGGCTACTAACAGGACGTCCACGGTATCAACCGATACTATCGCGGCGCAGATCAGGTTATGGCCTTCTTTATAGAAATCATCCGGGGTCAACAGTTGCCGGACAACAGGGACGCATTTAGGATTGAGAAGCATGGAACCTAAAACAACTTGCTCGATTTCCAGGTTATGCGGTGGAACCTTGAGGGTTTGCATCGGCCTCCTTTATCCATATTTTAATTTTATGTGTAATAACTCTCATAAAATCACTATTGATTGCCTCGCCTGCCATTGCCAAAAGATACGCCTCGCGTTCTAAGTCAGTAAATTTCACCATAATATCCCGTCCCCTCCCGGTCCTTCCTCTCCTGAAACCGAATCCCCGGCGTCCAGGTCTTAGGGAGATAGCGAGATAATACGCCAAGGCCGAAGCCTATGATAAAAGCCAAAACCCATATCATTTTATATAGAAAACATGTCATTTTGTCGCCTCCTTACGCCTGAAACATCGGTGTTTCATCAAGTAAAAGCTGTTTACAAATTTTCCCCGTTTCACACCCCTCGCAATCCTCGAAATGTTCCGTACTACCCGATCTATCAAGACACTCCGCCCTGGTAATGCTCCGGCCTTGCTGTTCACACAAAACACTTTCGTTGTCTATTTCCCCAAGGGCAGGATTGGCATATTCGCCATTGCCCAAAAGTCCCACGTTTTTAAGTTCTCGCTGCACCTGCATAGACGCTGTGTATTGAGCAGACAGGGCGGCGGCTTTTAAAATCAGTTCCATGCGTTTGTGTGTTTCCTTGTACCCCCGCAGGATAGCGTCATAATCTTCCATTTTTATTTTTCCTGCCCTAAACCCTTTAATAACTTGCCTTAACTCCGTGTATTCCCTAACTACATTGCTTGACATTTTCTTGCCTCCTTTGCGGTTTTAAGTTCACGGTGAAGTAAAATTATCGATCTTTTTAACTTGATTATTTCGGGGGTTACTTCATCCCTTGTTAGGCCGAGCCTGGCTATAACCATCTTTTTTATATATGAGTCATTTAAATCCAGAACCTTTTTTCGCCCTTCTTCCTTCATTCTTTCCGAATTAATTTTATACCATGCTGTGTTTAATGCTTTTACTTTTTCTTTATTGTGTTTAAGCCATTCATTGTAATTTGCCTTTACTTTTTCAGGATTATTTATTGCCCATTTGGAAGAACATTCCCTTGCTTTTTCACGATTCCTTTCACGCCACAAAAGATTTTTCTTGTTCACTTTCTCTCTGTTTTTTTGTGACCATTCCTTTTGGATTTTAGCCTCACATTTTTTACAATAATATCTATGTCCATCTTTATGATACTTTTTCTTTGTTTTAAAAAACCCTGTCTCTAAATCTTTAACTTCTCCACATTTAGGGCATCGTTTAAGCATTTGCCCCTCTTAAATATTCCATGATCACAACGGTTGCAGCTACCCATCCCCGGCACATTTCCGCCCGATACCCGTTGTCCTTGTGCCTTTTAATCCATTCCTTTTGATCCGGGGACAACCCCCCACCTTTCACCCGTTTCATTTCAATTCTTAATCCGTGATAACCGCCTCTTGCTACATCCAAATTAACGTCCAGGACGCCCGCTTTGACACCTTCAGCCTTTAGTTTTCTCGCAACCGCTATATGCCTATGCCCACCATTCGGAATGGCGTACAGGGAGGCTAATTCGGGCAGGATATACTCATGAATTGCTGCCCACTGAAACAAGGCCCGCTGTTCATCGTGTTCCAAGGGGATTATTTGTGTCATGGTCATTTACTCGCACCCCGTAGGCCAGTGTCCATTATGTTCTGGGGGGCAAAGCTTAGACGTGTCTTTGAATTTTTCACGTGCCACCGGGACCTCCTTTTTTAGTAAAAACATTTCACAGAATCCATGTTTTGAAACAGAATATGAACAGCCATAATTTTTATCTATGCCATGCTCGAAAATGCAAATATACCCTTCTGTTTTAGGGCATTTCCTACAACTGCAAACACTAATTTTATACTGAAATTCACATTCGCAGCAGCAGTCTCCATGGTGTCCCTTATCGCAAGACATTTTATCCCTCCCTGTCGTCATACTCCGGTTCAATCATTACTCGCACCCCGTTGGAATTGGCTGCATTTGTGAAATATGCTGACTTTCTGTGTAAAACGGGTTGTTCGCGCTTGCCATTTGCTTCGTTGAAATGTCGGAGTGGCATTTCTTGCACACAAAGAATCGGTTTAAATCTTTTTTATTCTCACATTTGATACAAATTCCATGCTCAAAAAAGCTCCAATTTGTGAGGCTCTGGTAATATTCAAGGTCTTCCTGTCCTTCTACTTCTAAACACCTTTGCACCGGGTTGGGATGATTTTTTCTATATGTTTTACTGGTTAACCGGGCCTTTTCTTTCTTGACAATCGGGCCGCATTCAGGGCAGTACAACTGACTGTTTGAATATGCCGGAGTCTGCTTGCCGCAGCGTTTGCAAAGTATATCATCGAAGATTATCTGCTTACGTAGCGCCATCCGCGTCCTCCACTTTTGATAGATACAATTCGATATCGGACACTAACTCGTCATCAAACGGCTTGCCAGCGACAATGGCCTTTTGAACTTTCAACAGTAGTTTTGTCCCCTGGTCCAGGTCGTCTTTTTCATAGTTGCCACAAACCCGTTTCCATCCGCCGCTGTCTGTATAAAAAGGATATCTCCCAACCGGCCTATAAAACCGTGGCTTATGACCTTTAGCGCAGGTCAAAACACAACCGCATTCTCCGGTTATCAGGTGGTGTTTGCAGTCGATACAGTAAGAGGCCTTCATTTTTCAGCACCCTCCGTTTGGCTTGAGAAATAGCTTAAAGGCTTCCTGTTTCTCAAAATAAAACACGATAGGACGTTCTGTAATTTCGATTTGCCCGAATCTTAGAGCCCTGTCAAACTGTGCGTTTTTTCTTAAACGAGTGACCTGTAATTCTAATTGTTTCCTAAATACTTCAGGCCGCATACCGCTTTTGAAATTATTGCATTTCCGGCACGATGGCATTAAGTTCCAGGGTCTATTGTTGTCAAGATCAGGCTGATAATAAGCAAGAAACTGAGGCCAGAAATGATCCACTTGCATTTCCCTGATATCAATTTCAACTCCGCAGTAGGCGCAATGACCATCGTATTTTTTATATATTGCTTCTCGGTCTATTGTACCCATTCAAACCACTCCTTCCCTGTCAGCGCACAGTCAGCCACCCCCTGCATGAGCGTGCATAATCCTTTTAGCCCCTCGACTGTCATCATGCCGTCATAGTCAACGGCTAAGTCGCGGATGTCTTCAAGGGCAGACTTGTAAGTTTCTTCTTTGCCCATGCGAATAACTCCTTGTGTTGTTGGTTTTGCTCAATCGCTTCACAGATCAGCCTATCAACTTTACCCTCGTCTTTCTCCGGGTCTTGTGTATCGATGTGCAGGGCAGGGCATTTGTTTATGATTTCGGGCATTTAATCCGATACTCCTTGACCTTGAAAATGGTACGGTGTGTGGCAACTGTTCCAAGTCTGGATCGGCATTTCCCACATTTCATTTTGCAGCGCTTCACTTACGCACATCGTTGTGTTTATACACATCGCTATGGCTATCATTAGGGCTATGAGATATCGGATCATTCAGGATGCTCCCTAATCATCAGGTCGTCCGGTATCGGTGACTTGTTCGATATCTTTTTAATAAAAAATGGGACGTTGGCTTGCTTGCATTGATCCCTGATATCCCTCGCCCAATCAGGGTTCATGTATCGAGCGCCTGGGCCTGTCTCGGCTCCTGTTATTACCCAATCAAGATAATTGCCCACCGTATATTTAAACCGGGATTTATCGATTAGGAGTTCTCTCTTGTTTAAATCAATCGGCCCCAACATCGGCTCAATCGAAACAAACCGGACAGCGGCGGGGATCTGTAGGAGGATAGGGATTCGTTCGTCTGCTGTTTTTTGATTTTCAGCGGTCACGCCGAGCCAGACATTAGGAAGAGGCCATTGTATTTGAAGAAGCCATTGTATTCGTTGAAGATGCTTGGGAACAAGTCGCCCAGGCAACATTCTATCCTGAAGATAAAAAGCCATAACATCTGGCCTTTTAGTGAGGATGAGAAAAGTATGTTGAGGGCACAGAACAGGCATTAAAAAAACTTGATCTATCCAACGATACGACACATCCTTATGAAACAAGTCTCCCATTGAACAGACAAAGATCCGCTTTGGCTTTTTCCATTTCAACGGATGGGTAAGTCGGTCGGGATGAAATGTCACCTTGAATGGATCGTCTTCAGGATAGCCAAAACGACCTTTCAATCGGGTAGCCATTTTCTTTGCATAACAATGGGCGCACCCTTCAGAGATTGGTGTACAGCCGGTTATCGGGGACCAACTGGCGTCACACCATTCAATTTTCGTATTGTCTGCCATCACTCATCCTCCATTTCGTCTTCTACTACGTCCTTGTCTAACCAGGCCTGTACTTGGTCGTCGTCCTCTCTATGCCTCAACTCTATGTGCTCTTTAAGCAGGTAATACTCTTTAAAGATGGCCTCGCAAAAAGTGCATTTATTGTGATCATCCATTATCCGCCGGCCTCTTGGCTTTCCTCCAGCCGATCTTGAATCTGTTCGTATTCTTCGGGATGATGAATCATTACGTGGTCTACAAGCCTGTAGGCATTATTAAGCGGCCTTTTCTTTTTCTTGTTGTAGGACCACCTTGCTACCTTCCAATTACAAAATCGGCATTTAATTATCTCATCCATTATCGCCAACCTCTTGTGATTAATCCTGCGTAGTACCAGGCGTCAGACCAGGATCGTCCTAATAGAAAATATTGTATGGCTAAGATGATTCGCATGTTGACACTCCATCCGTTCAATGCTATCCATGAAAAAGGGGAGCTTGGGCATAATTTCTACATCGCTGCCAGGCGGTATGATTTATATTCGAGTTCCCTGACTTTTTTCGGCTATTCGGCTGTTATCCCACCTTCTCTTCCTCTTCAATCCCCTGTTTCTTTTCGTAGTCACCACAAAGTATGAAGTCCCCAAGATGCAGAGATAGTGGAATTTTCTCTTTTATCACACACCCGTAGGCGTCATCAAAATTCGCACAGGTTTTACAGGCTTCCCAATGGGTTGACGCTATACATCCTTCAGTTTCCATTTTCATTCCTCTTGGATGTCAATTTTTTGCAAATACGGGTTACCCTCTCGGTATGATTCTCCCATACAGCTTTCGCACCACAAAGACCTGTTAAAACAATCGGCTAATCCTTTGACAATTGCAATATATACAGGTTTTCCAGGGCATGAACATAGATTGCCAGTACAATGATTTACGGACTCTATTTTCACGGTTTTTTTCATTTTCCCTCTCCTTTCATCGTCACAAGTTGCGTCTTATCCCGTGCTAAAAATTATTGACCTGCTATTTGGCTGTTATTTTCGTATAGTAAGCGAGTGTAGGGCTTACGTTCTACCGAGGGTTCAAATCCCTCTCTCTCCGCCAATTTCAATGACTTACAGGTTTTCACCATCGGCCCCGGAATTGTTAGCGTCACAAGCAAAGTCACAAGTTCGATATTTTTTTTCTGTAAACGGGAAGACTTCTTGCCGTAATCTCTCAACTGCGATCTCACAGTATTCTTCCTCTTTTTCTATGCCTATGGCTTTCCGACCCAATTCCTTTGCAGCAACCAAAGTCGTGCCAGAGCCCATAAATGGATCAAGAATTGTTTGTTCTTTATCTTTAGATAATCTCTTGACAAGAAATCGCATAAATGGCAGGGGTTTTTGATCTGGATGTTTGTATTTCGGCTCACTCCCGATGGAAAAAGCAAAAACATCTTGCCCGCCATGTTTTATTCCGAATCCAGCGATTACAGCAGGAATCCAATTTGCAAAACCAATTGCTCCATGCGTCATTCCATTTTTTATAAAACCAGCAATTATCCATTTATATTTATTCCCCATCGCAATTATACATTCATTTATATTCCATAACCCCGGCATAACGCATATACATTGGGAACATTTAAAAAACTCTATAATACACCATGATGGAAATTCTTTGTCCCATTCTGCTTTACCTATCCCATAAGGAGGGTCGGTCACCACCAAATCTACCTGCCCAAGCTCCGGCATCACCTCAAGACAGTCCCCGTGATAAATTGTGATTCCATTATAGTCATAGTACGGTTCAATCATATTCCAATTTAACCCGTTTTCCTTCGGAGGCTCCCCCTCATTGTCCAGCACCCCGACCGCTGCAACCTGTCCCGGTCCGAGGGCATGAATGTAGATTTCCGTTGTTGCCAGCTGGTATTTTAGTCATGGTGTAACTCGATCTACTCGGTAATAAGGGATTTCATGGGTCTTTACGCCCAAAATAACGCTCAGTCGAATAGCGGTCTCAAGTTTGGGATAGACCCCCCTATGTTCCCACGCATGAATTGTAGAAGGCTTATACCCTGCTGCCTTTAGGACTTTTCGGTTTCGAGAAACAAGCTGTTGAAATTTCTTTAATTTATCCATGTAGATGTCTATACTTCAATAGGATTGAAAAGTCAACCCTTAAATTTATTTGGCAATATTTAATTTTATTTAATAGCATTGTACGAATTTACTTGACAAAAAAATTGGTAGGGGGTATATGTATTCTCACGATGGTAACAGCAACCAAAAAAAGAGACCCATTCCTTTGCACCAGTTGTGGAGAAAGGCCCATTTACATTAAGAAGAGAGGTTTATGCAAAAAGTGTTACCAACAGTGGTGGATTAGGAATCTGCATGTCAAACCCCTTTCCGGCCTACAGGGAACACTGTCCAATCTTGTCGAAAAATATGGAGACGAGATTTTGCAAGATTTTGAATTGCTCAAAAGAAAACCATATTGGTCACTAACCTTGCTTGGTAAAAAACATGGATTTACAAGAGAAAGAGCAAGGCAAATATTTAATATTATAAACGAAACTCCATATGCTTATTATCAAAAACAAAAAATAAAAGACAGGGAAAAGGATATTGGATGTCCTAATGATCCAAGGCGCAAGAATGCAGAATACAAAAAGGATAGTCCTGTTGGCAAGGGGGCAAAAGCCGAACTGTTGGCGTGGAAAGAGTGCGAAAAAAGAGGCTTTAGCATACAGCTTTCTTGTAAAAAAACCTTTGATTTTATTGTAAACGAAAAGACGGTTGACGTTAAAAGCTGCCTATCTCCCTTTCGCCCAAAGAAGAAAAACAATTGGTCTACATATTATCATTTTAATTTAGGGAAACCCCTTCGTGCAAAACCGGATTTTTATATCTGTTATAGTTTTCCTGCTAAAACTTTTTATATTGTACCTGTTTCGGCCACTTCGGGACTATCGATATACATAAGAACTACAGCAACCCATAAGCGACCTGAGTATAATTATAGCCCACACAATAATTGGAAAAAATACAAAGAGGCATGGCATTTATTAAACGATTATAAATCACCATGAGAAATCAAACAACATCCGAGGCAAAAAATGAAATTAATCATCGAAATAAAGAAGAACCCTGGAGATGATGGAATGTGTGAGTGCGTCAAGGTCGCTGTTGTTGAAGAGGATCTTTTTGACATTGCCGAAAAGAAAGCCATCACTTCCGGCCTCTTAACGAAGCAGGAAATCTTTGATTTTGAGCTTTTGCACATTCAGCCATAAGCAATCCAGCTTCCCCGTTCGCTAAAACGGCGGGGAGGCAAGTTACACCCCTTCCTTCTCCTAAACCGCAGCCTTAAAAAACCAATTGAGGGCATTGTGGGGGCGGGGCGGGGAGGGCAATACAAATCTAATAACGTGCCGGTATAGCTCAAGTTGGTAGAGCGACTGTTTTGTAATCAGTATGTCGGGGGTTCGATTCCTCCTACCGGCCCCAAAGCATCTAAAGAAAAGCAATGAGCACCCACGGAGGGGGCCGCTTTAGCGACATACTCCAATCATTTTATAAATCAATCCGGCGCGCCCGAAAGGGCAGGGATTGGGAAGCGGCGCGGTGGTGGTAAGAAGGGAATGAAAAAGTTTGAAATATCTCTATAGGTGCCAGGAGGGCCGCGCGCCGGAAAGGAGGTGGAAAAGATGGGACCGGAAGCCGCTGAATTTATCATTAAATGCCTACTCCCTATCGCCCTGCTGTTTCTGGTGGCGGGGATATTTGAGGGGATAGGGAAGAGGAGGAAGTAACCATGGAATTAACAGAACTAAAAGCCCTGATGGCCGACCTCACGAAAAATCGGGAAGAGAGGCTTGAACTGGAAAGGCAATATTACAATGAAAGAGGACATTACCCTGTAACCCCGTTTTTCGCGCCAATAGAGGAGGAATAATGGGAAGGATATCGTTTGAAGTGACTGTGACCTGTCAAATCCATGGGGATGTGCTGAAAACAAGTTTTTGGGTAAATGGAGGAGAACTAACGGTCGCGGTTATGCCGTGCAAAAAATGCATGGAAAACGCAAGAGAGGAAGGGAGGGGGGAATAATGGCAAACACGGAATTGTGGAACAAGTTCAAACAAGCCCCCAAGTGGGCATTAAAACCTATCAAGGCAGGCAGGCTTAAAGGAAAAAGCGATATAAACCCGACTTGGAGGCTCCAGGCACTGACAGAACACTTCGGCCCCTGTGGTATTGGATGGAAATATACCATTGACAAAGTATGGCCCGAAACCGGGTCTGCCGACCAAGTTTTTGCAATGGCTCAAGTCTCCCTATATATCAAAAATGAAGAGGCATGGTCAGACGCTATCCCTGGAATTGGAGGATCTATGTTGGTTACAAAAGAATCGTCTGGCCTTCATTCTTCTGATGAGGGCTATAAGATGGCCGTTACCGATGCTTTGTCGGTAGCATGTAAAGCTTTAGGGGTTGCAGCGGATGTATATTTGGGCCGTTGGGATGGCAGTAAATACCAAGAGACAGAAGGGAAGCCGGACCTCATTACAGAAGAAGAGGTTGCGGACCTGGATGCTCTTTTAAACGAAGTCAAGGCGGACGTTCCTAAATTCCTGCAATATTTTGGAATCCCGGAATTGACAGCCCTGCCAGCCAAACAATACAAACCGGCCATCGCAATGGCTGAAAAGAAGAGAGCTAATGCCTGAGATAATCCGGGGCATAGATCAAAACTCGGACCTCTGGTTTGAGAAGAGGCTTGGCTCCGTGGGCGGTTCGTCTATCCCTGCTGTATTATCAAAGGGCAAGGGCAATTCTCCAAGCAAGATGCGCCAATCCCTCCTTTACAAACTCGCCTCTGAAATCATCACGGGGCAAGTCGAAGAATCGTATTCTAATAAATACATGGACCGTGGGCATGAATACGAACCAAAGGCACGGGAGCTATACGAGTTCCTCACGGGGTCTGAGGTCGAGCAGGTGGCACTCATTAAGTCGGGGACGCCAAGGGTTCACGTTTCGCCCGATGGCCTTGTGGGGGACGATGGAGGCATTGAGATTAAGACCATGTTGCCCCATATCTTCATTGAGCTATTGGACACATCGAGAATAGACGGGTATCACATTAAACAGTGCCAACATTTCTTGATGGTATCGGGGAGAAAATGGATTGACTACCTCGCTTATTCGCCTGAAATGCCCGACCCTATATGGATAAAAAGACTGTTCAGAGACGAAGAGATGATACAGCTTATTGAAGACAGGCTTGTTCTATTCCTAAAAGAGTTGGATGAGCTACTTAAAAAGATAGGTGGATTAATTTCTTGAAAGACATGAAAAAAACCTGCACAAAATGTGGGAAAGAAAAACAATTTGATGAATTTTGTAAAGACAGAAGTAAAGAGTTTGGGCTATATGGACAATGTAAAAGCTGTCACAATCTTTGTCAAAAACAACGCTATCAAAACAACAAAGAAAAGATAATAGCCTATCAAAAACAATACCAAAAGAACAACAAAGAAAAAATAAAGGTTCGTAAAAAACAATATTACCAGAATAATAAAGAAAAAGATGCCACCCAAAAAAAACAATATTATCACGAAAACAGGGAAAAAATACTTGCGTATCACAGGCAATACCAAAAAAACAACAGAAAAGAAATAGCTACATATAAAGAACAATATTACCAAACACCAAAAGGAAAGGAAATTCGCCAAAAAGGCAAACACAAACGCAGAGCACTAAAAGCAAAAACTTTCTATGAATCTTTTAACCCCATTGAAGTATTTAAACGTGACAACTACCGATGCCAACATTGTGGCAAGAAAACACGACCAGATTATAAAAACCAGTATCATCCGCTTTACCCTAATTTAGATCATATTTTACCCTTGAGCAAAGGGGGAAATCATACAAGACTAAACACTCAATGTTTATGTCACAAATGCAACACGGTGAAAAACAACAAAGAAAATAACGAACAATTAAGAATGTTTGGATGAGCTTTTGGAGAGGATAGGAAAATGAGCGAGTGGTATGAGATAAAAACCCAAGAAGAGGTTGAGTTATCAGCCGACAAGAAAAGCATAGAGGTATTGTTTAACACTAATGAATGGGGCAATCAGTACGTTGACATACCGATTAAGTTTATTAAGGGGGTAATGGAGGCTAAATGATCGAATGTGATTTCCAAATAAGCCCCGATTGGGCGCTTTTCCCTTTCTCTCAAGAGGATTTGGCCGAACTGAAACACTATCGGATAAACCAAATCGTCAGAGGGAAGCTGACCGGGACACAAAGAGAGCGTAGCCTTCAGCAGAATAAATGGATTCATGCTGTCTTCAGGATTGTATCTCAAAACACTGACGGTCCCGATTGGGACACGCCCGCAAAAGTAAAGCGGAACGTCAAAATGGCGATGAAGTTTTTTAAAGATGAGGTGGTCGTCCACAATAACAAGGTGTTTTTTGAATTGCGGTCGTTTGCATTTGACAAAATGGAACAACCGGAAGCTGACCTGCGGTATGAAGAGGCGAAGATTATTTGTGCCAAACGCATAAAAGTAGATCCAAAGGATTTAGAAGCCGAAGCAAAAAGGAGCTATGGTGACACTATACAAGATAATCCACAAGCAAACCGAGATGGAGAGAGACAAGAAACCTGCCTTGAACCGCGAGATCAGGAAGTTGGAGAGAAGAGGACTGGTTGAGGGCGTGGATTTTTTCGTTGAAGGGAAGGAAAAAGGAGGGAAGTAAGATGGACAGTAGCGGAAGAGATATTCCCATTGTTGAGGATGATATGGGAGAAGGTTTTATGGACCCCATTGACGCTGACGAAAATTGGGAAGAAAAACGGCAAAGGAAAGTCTGGAAACGTGAAGAACAACTTAGGCGAAAGAACAAAATAGCCGATGCCACCCGTACCTAAGCCAGAAAAGCCGTATAGATCAAAGGCGTTCTTGGCCTTTGTCCGCCGCCACCCCTGTCCGTGCGGTCATCCTCCCCCAAATGACGCTCACCATGCCGCCATTGGACTTGGAGACGAAACAGGGTGGAACGTTAAGGTGTCGGACCTACAAGTAGTCCCACGGTGCAGGACTTATGAAAGTGATTGTCACGATAATGAGGGCAATGCAAGGGGCCGGTCGAGAAAAGAAACCAGGGAAGAGATAAGCGAATTGCAGCTTGAGTACATCGAGATGAAAACTAAGAAGTTGATAGCGAAGTTTCGGAAAATGGGGGTCTTGAAAAAGATTGCGGCACAAATGGAATTTATCGAGATGTTGGAGGTAGGAAAATGTTAGAAGAAAGTTGTAGGGTTTGCGGAAACACCAAAAACCTCAAGCGCGGCTGGACAAATTCGATGTATTGCTCTGAGGGGTGTGAACGGTCGCACGTCAGTGATGTCCATGGGAGTATGCCGGGGGCAGGCCCAGTCCCAAGACCAAATTGGGTGCCGTACCATATCGGACAGGAGATAAGCCGTAGATGGGAAAACGACTAACAACAGCTAACCCCTCCTCATCCGGCGAGTGAAGGCGTTGGCGCACTCAGCACCTTTTTTTTATTCTCCGGATCAGCCGCAAATCCAGCAAATCTCCTGATACTTCGATACCATATCCATGCCTTTATCTTACCCATACCGTCCTCTAACCAGATACGATAAGCCATCTTGTCAGCCACAAACCTGGCCTTAGCAGGGAGTTTTCCACAGCGAATAAGCTCATAAATTCCGTCATGGACAAATGCCCCTCTAATAGAATCAGGAGTATCGCGGGTGGGTCCACTTGGTCCATCAGAGGCATAGCCGCTTTTTAGGGTAAGCCTTCCTTCAGTGGTCAGCTCAATAAATTCAAGGACAATATCTTCTTTAGGGCGAAAAGGGGTGTCAATACTGTAATCTGCTGCGAGTTGGTATTTATAGCCTGCCCGATAAAAGACGTTCTCTTTGTATTGTATTGCTGGCTTCACTTTGCTCACGGTTTAATTAGGGACCCTCAGACGGAGCCCCCATCTCCTTCTACTCTTGGTAGATGAGTTTAATTTTCACTTTGAATCGTTAGGTTTCGACTGTCCACAATTCGGGCATTCGTCTGGCAAAATTAAACCTTTTGGGCATGACTGTCCGCATTTCGGGCAATCCTGGGAACCTCCTAATTTAACGTCCATATCTTTCTCCTTCTTTAAAAGCTCACGTCAATTCGTTATCTGATAATTCGGCTTACTCGCCATCCAGCCAAACATCGCTTTCCACCAGGGGATAGTTTTATCGTCGATCACAGCCTTGATCGTGGTTCCGTCCGGCTTGGTGATCTCAAACTTAGACATTGTTCCCGGAGGCGTGGCAATCGTTATCCTTTCTTTATTAACTCCGTCAATCCATGCGTGTTTCTTTGACAGGTCCGTGACACCGCAGGCGGATAGCGATGCAGCCAATATGATAATCAGGATTGCTCGGTTCATAAGGAGTCCACAAACTTCTCAAAAGGAAATAATATCCCTGGACACGTCTTATAATGGGCAAACTCCCTGTGCATTAGGATATGATGTTTCGGTATGTCTCCTATCTCCATCAAGGATCTTACAAGGTTCTTGGCAAGCATTAGCTGAGTCGGGTCCGGCGGTTCCTTGTCAAAGTTACCCACAAGGCAGATTCCCCAAGAGAGGTGATTCATCCTTGCTTGTCGACAATGTGCTCCGGTCATGTTAGGCAGTCGGCCCATTAGGCTCTCGTACCGGTCTCCTACAAGCTCGATCCCCCAATGATACCCGATATAGTCCCACCCCAGACGGTGAACGTGATACCGCCTGATAGCGTTCCAGGAGACAGTACCGCTATCCTTGGTGAGACTGTGATGGAGTATGATATGCGTGGGTTTCATTTGCTTCCCTTACTACATGGTTGATCCCTTTCTATGTGTTGCTATGATCTTTTTTGCCTGTGCCAGTTTCTCGCTGGCTTCATCGGCTAATGCCTGCATTTTCCTGACTGTCCCCTCAAGGTAGAGGTCCAAGTATTCCCTGTTCTTCTTTTCCTGTTCTGTCATTATGCCCCCGAAGATTTTTTAGAATTTCCGTTATGCCTTTGCCATTCTTTTAGGAGAGTGTTGGTTTCAGTAAGGGTAGTGGATAATGACTTCATTTCAATTTCCACACTGCTGAATCTTGCCGCCCCTTTGTCTAAATCTTTAAGGATCTGGGCATGCATAACGTCACACATGGCAACGTCTTGCTTCTGCTCATCGAGAAGAGTGAACCTCCTATAAAGGTTTTTTATCGCCAAAGCCACCATACCTAATGCTCCTCCTCCTCCGAGAACTTCTGGTATAATATCCACGCTGTGTCTCCATTTTAGACTCAATCTGGGTTATTGGTCAGATGGAATCTTTTTCGCCTTTAGTTGTTGTAGGCGTCTTTGAAAACGGTCGCTTCTTATTCCGGGAACTTTCCTTAGATATTTGTTGAGCATTTTCGTTTCTTCTTCATCTGCATCTCTTAGTCTGTTCCAAAAAACAGTGGCTTTTGCTTCTGGATTTAGCCTGCTTAATTCAAGCCACCATCTCCTGTTTGGTATTTCTTGTAGCTTGCCCCGTCTTTGATGCCGTTGTCTCAACCTTTTTTGATCTTCCCTTGGAGTAGCCTTGATAAATTCGTTTAGCTCTTCCTTTGTTGTTGCTTTATCATATACTCCCTGAGAAAGTTTATCGAAATTGCGCGTTCTTACATACCTTTCTGTATCAGCTTTTATTTTGGTTTCTTTTAGTTCTTTATCGTATTGATAGTATGGGTTTGTGTCGTTAGCGATTCGTCTAACAAACGGCTGGTTTAAAATAACTTCTTCTGTTACCAGTTCCTTACTTTCTTCTGGCAGATTTTCTAATAATTGGTTCCACCCGTACCCTGCCAAAGATGTATAAACATTTCCGTGAGTAAAGTATTGGCTAAGGGCATATTTGGTTCTTTCGGGGCTAAGACCTGTTGCCTCTCCAGCTTTTACGAAAGCAGGATGTGTATATTTAGTATATTCTTTTTTTGGTTCAATTTCTGGACCTCTCCAAATGTCTTGATTACGCCAAAAGTCTTTATTGACCGTGTACCCCATGATAGCATCAAGCGTTGGAGGCATTAAATCTGTAGGGAGCATAGGAATTGCATCGGCAATCGAGTCGGTTATCTGGTCAACGTCTATCTCTTCCCCCATGTATTTACCCATTAGATTTTCAAATAAAGTGGCAACTGCTCTTTGCCCTTGGTCTTTAGCAATCTTAAAATAAATATGTTTTTTGTTCCCATCTTTATCTAAATAACTATGGGGGGTTGTAATAATCCAGTTGTTTATTTTGTCCCTATCTGATATTTGGTCCCATGCTTCAGGGTTTTGGTTTTTATTAGCAAGGTACATCCCTGTTGCAAGAGTTCCTATTTGGCTAACTTTATAGACAAATTCTCCTGGGTTTTGTGAGGCTGCTCTGACAATACCCCTTGTTCCTTGAATGCTTGCATTTAAATAAGGAACTCCCGAATCCATTGCTTTTGCAAAATTGCCCCCTTGAGAAAAATCAAGATAGTTACGAGCTATCCATGTAGCTTCCTCTGTTGATTTCCCGCTATTAATTGCCCTTTGTCTCAAAGCTAACCGTGGTAATATTTCTGAGGTTTCTCCAAGCCACCCAAAAACCTTGTGTAGTGAGTCCCAAATGCCCTTATGCTGAGTCACTTTGCCTTGATGGGTTAGAAACTCCATCCCCCCACCTTCATTAATATATTCAGTCCATCTTCCTTTACGAAAAATAGCATCAGGCAGGACACTTATTAAATCCTTGGCAAGTTGCGCCCCTGCTTTTGGTGCTGTTGAAGAATATTCTTGTGTTGTAAGCCAAATATGGGCAATATCCCGGGGAAAATTGGTAAGGGCAAATTCGGGATTGTAGCCTGTTGCCATAGCCCTTAATACCTTAGCGCCAGACATCCACCCTATTACATTTGCCATCTGAGAATTTATGGCTGGGTCACGTTGTACCCATTCTCTTGCCATTTCTGAGGGCATTATCATTTCTTTCTTTTGCCCTTCAATCATAACGTCTATGGTTTCATGGCCAGCGGGTGGTCTCCCTTTTAATTTACTTACAATACCATTTGTAGGTTGTGTTTCGGCTAAAGCATATAATGCTTTGTTAGCCTTATTCCTAAATATTCTTGTTTGTGTGCGGGAGATAGTTTGTTGCATTAACAAGGAAGCATCTTTTTCTAATAATTCCTCACTACCTCCTGCTAACTGCTTAATCCCGCTATCAGGAATACTTATTTTTTGTCCCCCAAAGCCATAAGATTTTTCAGGGTCTATGTGTTGCAAGAACCTTCGGGGAGAATATTCGATTTGCCTTAATGTTTCATGTGATTTTTTGGTTATCAACCCCTCATTTAATAGATCGTCAAGTTGTCCTTTCATTACCTCAAAATATGCCCCGGTTTTAGTATTAATTTTGTTTTGGATTTCTGGCGCAAGAGAGTCCAACCATTCTTGATGTTGTTTTGCCCCTAACCCTTTAGGATGTTTAATGTCTTTGTATTTTTCAATGGCTATGGTTCGTCTTGACTGGATGGCCCTATTCAAATATTCCTGTTCTTGCCCTGTTAAATCCCCAAAGATTTGCTTAGTTGCATCGTCAATTTGTCTAATGGCCTTAGAATTTGCACCTGCAATTAGGTCATGCCTTATAACTGCCTGTCTTCCTAAGTCTCCTTGCTTATGTAGTTCTTTTTTAATGTTTCCGCTTACATCTACTATGGCCCGTTTAAGGGATTTATAAATATCTTTTGGGGTTCGCTTATGGATTTCTTTTATTGCTTCGCTGGTTTCGTCATACATGCTTTCAACTTGTGAAGCACCTTCAGTTGTTGGATTGACTGCTGGTTTCTTGCCCCATAAAGATCGTGATTTAGTCCAAAACTTATAAGTGTCAGGTGCATATTTTTGAACTATTTGGCTTGCACCTTTTAATATTCTTCCTGCTCCCAATACGCCCACATCTTCTAAGGTGTCCCAAAGTAGCTGGCGAGTTTGTTGTTGTGTAGTTAAGGCATTATATTTTTCTCTTTCTTCGGGGTAAGCATATTTTAAATGCCCTATCTTGGTAAGTTCTTTTGGGGTTTCAGTAACCGCCCCATAAAGACCATAAAGGTTAGGATTGTCTTTCACGAACTTTTCTTCCCACGGTTCTTTAAATGACCCGCCTGCTCCAGAGGGTTCTTTAGCCTTTAAAGGCCCAACATACTCGACTTTTTCTAATGGCCCTAAATACTCGGCCTTATTTTGTTCCCCTTCTAAGGGGCCAAGATATTCAACAGGCATTATTTAACAATCCCCTTGCCGTCCCATTTAATTCTTTTGCCATTTACTGAATAAATTCCGGCAGGCTTACCCGTTAAATCAATTTCCGGTTCTCCATTTTCTAATCCATACAACCCCCTTACCATTTTTTCGTATTGACTTCTTATTGCTTTTTTCTTAGTAGGATCTGACTCATATCTCCAATCATCATCTTTACTCAATAAAGAGATTACCCCCTTTCCAACAATCTGATCTTCATCGCTTAACATATTCCAAGCTTTCTTTTCACCTGTCGTAAGTTTTCCGCCAGTCGCTACTTTATCAAGAATTTTCTCTTTTACTGCCCCTATTTTACCCTTTAAGCTCTTTTCCTGCCCCTTCAGCCCTGCCTTATGGGATGCCAATTCTTTATCCCTTTCCAGTTTTGCTCTGGGATCTCCCTCTTTCTTATATTGTCCCCCCGGTAACTGCACATAGACGTCACCACCAACTTTAATCCGCTGTGCAGGTCTATTTAACGCCTTGCCCGTGCCTTTCCTAACATCAGCCGGAGCCGCGGTGTACGGATCAGCAGACCCCTCTTCAGGCGGACTCCAACCCTTGCCAACCCTCTTGTCATAGAGATCTCTCTCGTAGTCAGCGTTGGATTGATCTCTTAAACGCTTTTGGTCTGCTAAATCCTGCGTTCTTTTAAGGGCAATCTTATTCGCCTCGGCCTTGAGGTCATTTACTTGATCTTCCTGTTGCCACTTCTTCCGCATCATCATCATCATCATTTGAGGAAGCATGGCAGTAAACGGGTTCTGTCGGTTTTGATTTATGTAAATAGGACTTGGCATTTTACTTACCTCCTAATAGTCCACCGACACCACCTAAAACACCACCTAAAACAGTACCTAATCCTGGAACAGCACTTCCCATCATAGCACCTGAAGTTGCCCCAGAGATTCCCCCACCAAGGCTCATCCCGCCCCCGCCCTGGTCCACAACGGGATTCGAGTAAGTCCCGCCCATCAGTCCAGGTAGAATAGAGAACGGCAAGGCCGCTTGCTGCTGTCCTTGTTGCCACATATTCATAGAAGTTCCGTAATCGGTTTGGCGTTCCTGAATGGCCTGCTGGTAAGGAAGCATCATTTGTTGTGCTTGGGCTCCGTAATCTGTAAATGCCCCCGGTGAAGACATTTTCCATAGGTCTTGGCCTACCTGTTGACTCGCATCGCTAAAGAATTGGCCCAACCCTGCCTGCATGGACCCGGAAGCACCCCCCATCTGAGAACCCTGGCCGTAGCTGCCAAGCATTTCGGCTAATTGCTGCGCACCTTCTAAGTAAGGTTGCCATGCACCGGCCTTGACGTCAGGCGACAAGGATTCCCACCATTGCTTTGTAGGCTGAATTGAGGACACATCGGGAGTGTCGTACATCGGAACGTCCGTGGCTACCCCTGCCGCTGAAGGAGCAGGCGGGATGTCCCATAAGGGCTGTTGACCTGACGGGGCAATTCCCTGGCTTGCATCTGCCGGTGTCGGGGTTATCATTCCCTTTGAAAGGGCATCTTGATATTGAACATTGTCTATGTTCCCGGATCTTAACCTATCCCAATATGCTTGTGACCTTGATGTTCCGCAAGCCGTCACCTTGTCTTCATTGATGCTGTAACCTGCCTGTTGCTGTGCTTGTTGTGTTGGCTGCTGTGTCTGTTGTACCAGCTGCTGTGCTTGTTGTGTTGGCTGCTGTGTCTGTTGTACCAGCTGCTGTGCTTGTTGTGTTGGCTGCTGTGTCTGTTGTACCAGCTGCTGTGCAGTAGTAGGTTGTGGCCTCACCGCATTCCCGCCTCTGGGGAAGTAGTTGAATGGCGTTGCCCCACTAATCCCGGCATAGGGTGAATACGGTTGCTGGTAGGGCTGCTGTGTTTGCTGTACCAGCTGCTGTGCAGTAGTAGGTTGTGGCCTCCACGCATCCCCGCCTCTGGGGAACCCGCCTCTGGGGAGGTAGTTGTACGGTTGCTGGTAGGACTGCTGATAAGAAGGCATAGCCGCCTGAGTTGTCCCTCCTTGAACTCCAGCCATTGCAAGCTTATTGATGACAGGCATAAGAGCCTGAAATACTTGCTGCTGTTCTGGCGATTGAGAGTATTCTACTGAGCTACTACCCCCCTTAAAGCACCTGAACTCATGTCCAAACTCGGAACTGAAGTGTTTAAACATCTTTTTTCTCCTGTGGTATTCGTTTAGCCATAAAGTTTATAATATTGTTCTTTGTCGGCTTCCATCCGATCGATGCCCCCACTCTTTCAAAGTGCGTGTATAGCCTTTGATTAAGGACATC
>Ga0307992_1000488_pt1 | contig 25203 bp, 26 predicted proteins | sample EllFjometagen133_FD_203162 | JGI IMG/M metagenome (GOLD analysis project Ga0307992, IMG submission 203162) | Marine microbial communities from Ellis Fjord, Antarctic Ocean - #133 | ecosystem: Environmental > Aquatic > Marine > Unclassified | place: Southern Ocean | collected 2014-10-08
AACAAAATGATACAACAGTACTGATACATTATGTGATTTATGTATGTATTCGCTTTCACTCATGCATACAAAGGTAAAATAATTACGCCGCAGAGCGGCGGGGAACTGACCCCGAAATGAGATTAGATTTATTAGATTGGTTCAACCCAAAATTATTTTTTTTGAGAATGTAAAAGGATTTACATTACAATTTGGTGAAAACAAAACAAAGGGTAAAATATACTCTGATTATGTTACAAGTGCATTACAGCGAAATAGCGAAGATTATACTGGATATGATGTTTTTGCACAATTAGTTGATTTTTCCGAATACGGTGTACCACAAAAAAGAACTCGTTTTATTTTAATTGGTATTAGAAAAGACTATAGAAATAATTTAGAAGCACAAGCATTTTTTGAACTTATTAAGAAAAATAAAACAAAATTCATCATTAATAAAGGGATTGAAATAAATCCGAGCCTTCAAGATGCGATTTCAGATTTATTATCAAACAAAAAGAATATCACTGACAATATTGATTCAAAAGGATATAAAACAAGTAAATACTTAGAATGTCAAAGTAAATATCAAGAAATAATGCGTCAGGATATCAAAGTTGACATTCCAGATAGCCATAGATTTACAAAACATTCAAGGAGTACAATTGACCTTTTTTCAACTTTAATAAGTAAGACTATAAAAGGAAAGAGGTTAACTGATAAAGAAAGAAAGAAATTTAATGTTAAAAAAAGAAGTATTGTTGTATTAAATCAAAATAGTCCTACTCCTACAATTACAACTCATCCTGATGATTATGTTCATTACTGTGAACCAAGAATCTTAACCGTTAGAGAATACGCTAGAGTGCAATCATTTCCTGATGATTTTGAATTTAAAGGGAAATACACAACCGGCGGAAAACATAGAGTTAAAGAAGTTCCTAGATATTCTCAAATTGGAAATGCAATTCCTCCATTATTTGGTGAACTGGCAGGATTAACACTAAAAGAATTATTAAATGAATAACGAACATTTCAAAATAAGTGCATACTTAAAAAATATTATTGGTAAAGAATTAATTACTGATGAATTTGTTGCTGTTTTTGAACTTGTTAAGAACTCCTTTGATGCTAATTCTAAACATGTTCAGGTAATTTTTGAAAATCAAGATAATCCTAACCTTGCAAAACTTATTATCCTTGATAATGGAAAAGGAATGAATTATCAGGAGTTAAAAGAAAAGTGGTTATTTGTCGCTTATTCCGCCAAAGAAGATGGTTCAGAATACAATGATTACAGAAATAAAATTAATGTAAAAAGACATTTTGCTGGTGCAAAAGGTGTAGGCCGTTTTTCTTGTGACAGATTAGGAAGTTTTTTGAACCTAATAACAATTAAAGACAATACAAGTTCAGAGATTGAAAATCTTATTGTTAATTGGGAGGAATTTGAAAAAGATGCAAAAGAAGAATTTATTGATGTTGATGTTAAGCATCAGGTATTAGAATCAATAAATTACAATATTAAACACGGAACTATCCTTGAAGTTACTGGATTAAGGGATGTTTGGGATAGACATAAAATACTCAAATTAAAAAGGTCTCTTGTAAAGTTAGTTAATCCCAATCAAAAAAATGATATTGATAATTTCTTAATAGAAATAATTGCAAAGAATGAGAAAAAACAAGATAAGGAATTAGAAGAAAAAAACACTAGTGATTATGATATTGTTAATGGCAAAATACAAAACACACTTTTTGAAACATTACAAATAAGAACTACAAATATTAATGTCAAAATCACTGAGAATGGAGAAAATATTATTTCAACATTGAGTGATAGAGGTGATACAATTTATAAGATTACAGAAAAAAATCCTTTTAAAAATCTTAAAAAGATAAACATATACCTTTTCCAATTAAACAGAAGTGCTAAAAGTACATTTACTCGCTTAATGGGTATAAACCAAATAGACTTTGGCTCTGTTTTTATGTATAAAAATGGATTTAGAATATATCCATTTGGAGAACCAGGAGATGATACATTATTAATTGATAGAAGAAAAACACAAGGATACAATCGCTTTTTAGGTAATAGAGATTTAATTGGCAGAATTGAAATATTTGGGGCTAATTCTGAATTAAGGGAAACGTCAAGTAGAGATGGTGGATTATTAAAAACAAAAGCATATGATGAATTAGTTACTTTTTTCTATGAATATGTTCTAAAAAGATTAGAGCGATATGCTGTCGAAGTTATCCGTTGGGGAGATGAAAGAATAGATAAAGAAACAGGAGAAGTACTTTCAAGTATCTCATCAAAAGATTTAAAAGTTAGTTTTATTGAAGATTCTAAAAAACAATTAGAAATTGAACAGGACAAATCACTTCAAGAAATTGTTGACGAAAAAGTCATCGGTTTTATCTATTGGTTAGCAATCGACCCTAGAAACATTATTGAAGTTGAATATGAAAAATATTTTTTTAAAATAGTTGAAGAAAAACAAGATAAAAGCACAACAAAAACAATACAAAATATTGAACAAAAAGCAGAAAAACTTGATGACAAAAATTTACTGAAAAATGTAAAAAAAATAAAAAAGGATTTTAAGCAAATTCAAGAAGCAAAAAAAGAAGCAGAAATAGAAACGCTGCAGTTCGAGCAAAAATTAGAAAGAGTAAGCACCGAAAAAGAACAAATAACCAGACAAAATTTATTCTTAAAATCAGTTAAGGCATTAGAATATGACGATGTCAGGGATTTGGTACATATAATTGGGATGAAGTCTGATATTATTTCAAAAGAAATTACTAGAATAAAAAGGAAAATAAATAAAGGACAAAAAATATCAACAAAAGAATTAAATGAGTTTATTGAAGACATTAGTTTAGCTAATAGTCTTATTAACTCAGTCACTAACTTCGCAACAAAAAAGAACTTCCTTAAAGCCACCCAAGATACCACACAGGATATAGTTGGATTTATTAAAGATTATATAAATAACATTTACTTGAAATTGTATCGAAATTTAGAAATTAATTTCTTAGGTGATGTTAACATAGTTAAACATTTTGTTCCTTTTGAAATTACAATGATAATTGATAATTTAATTGGAAATTCAAGAAAAAAAGATATTGGTGCTAATAAAATAGAGTTTCATTTTTCTGTCGATAATAATAAGCTAATTATTATATACCGAGATAATGGAAAAGGCTTATCTTCTGCAATCACTAATCCTGAATTGATTTTTGAAGAAGGATTCACAACTACAAATGGTTCAGGTTTAGGGTTAGCACATATAAAGAAAACATTAACAGGAATGAAAGGCGATATTAGTATTAATCCTGCCTATAAAAATGGTATTGAATTTATAATTAAGTTATAACTATGAGATTGAATTATAAGATTTTATGGATTGAGAATGATTTTGGTTGGCAAAAGTCAACAGCTAAAATGATAAATGATGAGATTACTGAATCTGGATTTATTCTGGAAATATTTCCACATAAAGATTACAATGATTTAGATATTCTCTCAATAAAATATCCAAATTTTAGAACTTTCGATTTGATATTGATTGATTTTAAATTAGATAATAATTTAACTGGAGATACTTTTATTAGAGAAGTTAGAAATAACAATATTTTCACAGATATTCTTTTTTATTCAAAAGATTCTGAAAAACTACAAGAAATATTTATGAGTAATTCTCTTGAGGGAGTTTACATATCTAATAGGGAAGATTTTGAGGAAAAGTTCTTTCAAGTTTTTCGTAAAACGATTAAGAAGTTCGAAGAAATTAATGCTGTTCGTGGATTGGTCATGGCAGAAACCAGTAGATTGGATAGAATTATTGAAGATATCATTATTTCTTTTTTGAATTCTGAAGAAAATAACCCAACAGAATTGAAAAAGTATATAATAAAATCATTAGAAGATAATATAAAATGCTTATTTATTGATAAAGATAAAAATGTTAATGAAAGAGGCAATCTTAAAGCAAAAGATATAAATAATAATAAATTGATTAAGCGAGTTCTTGATGCCTCAAAAAGAACAAGAGTACTAATGAAACTCATTAATTCTAAAAATCTAGATGTGGAATTTACTTATAAAAAATATAAGGAAGAAGTAATTGATATTCGCAATAGTTTAGCTCATGCCAAATCTGAAACAATTGATGGAATTGAATACTTAATTATTGAAGAAAATGGTACTGTTGAAAAGAAAGAATTAAAGACAAAAGATATTGTTGAAATAAGAAAAAAGATTTTAAAGTATGATAAAATGCTTCATAAAATAAAATAAAAAAATTATAAAGCTCAGTCGCCAATCGATTAGCCCGCCCCATCAGTAAACACTGACAGGGAGAAGCTCTTTTCACCATGATAGTTATGTCCGAGTTTAAAATAAGGATAGACAAATAAAACTTGAGCTTCCTTCTGTCAATCGCTGCTGAATCTACATGATAACTACTCCGCTTCTTGCGTTTGGACGTTAACGACCCTTCAACCTGGCTCTGCCCTAAAATGCTTCACCGGAGCATTTCTTAACGGTCAAACCTGTGCTTGCTTATACGATTTATCATGCCTCATATCCAGTTTATTCACAAATAATTTATTTTCAAAGGTGTTCATGATTACTTTGTAATTCACCCTCTGGAAAATTAATCCATACTTATGGCTATTATAAAATAAATTTGTATTTTTAATTTTTTTATAAAGCTTTTAGGAGAGTATGTCCTGCTTATGCTGGGCACACACAAACACTAAAAAAAGCGAGCGGAAAGTATTAACATGAAACAAATTACATTAAATAAACGATATTGCAAATTTGGAAATTTGTGCGATGAAATGCCCGCCAATTTTTAGTGCAACCGTTTTGCAACATGCTGAAAAAGCCAAAGCACAAAAAAGACATTTGCTTACCATTTCAAAATGAAGGCATGGTGACAAATATTTCAATAAGTCACATGAATGACAAATCATTCATATAAATAATTTTGTGGCAATAATGTATGATATGTCATTCGCAATGTTGCTTTTTTGAAATTATTTTGTATTTTTGCATGAGATAGCATTCAAATAAATATATAAACAACAAATATGAATGATAAGTCATACGTAGAATGGGAAGCAATGTCAGATAAATCTTTGATGGAAACCATTGGAATTTTCATTCAATCACATCGCTTAAATCAAAATAAATCGCAATACCAAGTAGCAACCAACGCAGGAATAAGTCGTTCTACATTAAGCTTGCTGGAAAGGGGAGAAAAGGTAAGGATAGATAGTCTTATTCAAGTATTGAGAGTACTTGATTTGCTATATATCATGGATGTGTTTAATGTTCAAGACCAAATCAGTCCAATAGAATACGCAAAACTTAAGAAAAAGCAAAGAAAACAGGCTTCACCAAAAAAAGGTAGTAATATTAACAAAGAAGATGTAGGATGGTAGATGTAGCCGAAGTTAAGATATGGGGCGAATTGGCAGGAGCCATTCGCTGGGATGAATCGCAACAATTGGGATATTTCCAATACGACTCAAAGTTTATTCAATGGGATTGGGATTTATCACCTATCAAAATACCAATCTCTCAAGGTTCACGAATTTATAGTTTTCCTGAATTACGAAAAGGACGCAATGAAACTGAAGAAAACTTTAAGGGTTTGCCGGGATTGTTGTCTGATGCTTTACCGGACAAATACGGAAACAAGCTGATTAATATCTGGTTAGCTCAACAAGGGAGGCCGGAAAACAGTATGAATCCCGTGGAGAAATTGTGCTTTATCGGCACGAGAGGAATGGGCGCATTAGAATTTGAACCATCACAAATCAAAACAGGAACAAAAAGTTTCTCATTAGAGCTGGACAGTTTGGTTGAAATTGCAAAAAAAATGCTCAATGAACGAGAAGCTTTTTTAACCAATATGAATAAGGATGAAGAGAAAACAATGATGGAAATATTAAAAATAGGAACTTCAGCTGGTGGAGCACGTCCTAAGGCCGTCATTGCATATAATCCAAAAACTGAAGAAGTAAGATCAGGACAGGGAAATGTACCCAAAGGTTTCGAACATTGGCTGCTCAAATTAGATGGGGTAAGCGGAGAGCAGTTTGGTGAAAGTTCTGGCTGGGGTCGAGTTGAATATGCTTATTACCTGATGGCAATAGACAGTGAAATTGAAATAAGTAAATGTCAATTGCTAAAAGAAAATGGAAGAGCACATTTCATGACCAAACGTTTTGACAGAGAAGGCAATGTCAAGCATCATCTCCAATCACTTTGTGGTTTGCAACACTATGATTTTAATGATATGTATGGATACAGTTATGAGCAAGTTTTTCAGACCATGCGGTTACTACGATTGACTTATCCTGAAGCTGAGCAAATGTTTCGAAGAATGGTATTTAATGTATTGGCTACCAACTACGATGACCACACAAAGAATTTTTCTTTCATTTTAAAAAAAGATGAGAAATGGAGACTAGCCCCAGCCTACGACTTATGCTTTTCTTTCGACCCAACCAATCATTGGGTAAGCAAACAAACTTTAAGTGTCAACGGAAAAAGACTTGGAATTACTAAAGAGGATTTGATAACAATAGCCAAGGATAATAATATCAAAAAAAGTGAGAAAATTATTAAAGACATTAATTCTATAGTAAAATCATGGAATAAATATGCAGAACGAGCTAAAGTAAGAAATGATTTGAAAGAAAGAATTAATAGTAATTTGAATACATTCTGAAAAGTCAAAACAATACTTGGTAATAATGAAGATCCCGCTGCTTTAGTGAATGCAGAATTAAGAGAAAAGTTCCATCGAGATTTTGAGTTGATGGAAGTTTCCAAGGGCGATAAGCTGTTGCAACAAGACATATTTGCATACAAACTCAATTTCATTGAACAGGGCGTAATACACAACTATTATTATTACGACGGTAAAAAAGTTACCTCCTGGTTTTATGCCAAAAAACAATTTCTTACAACTTTGTATAGTTTTTATATTCAAAAACTGGGCTTTGAAGAAATAGAATGTTTAGAAGACTGTATCCTATATGCCATCAGTTTTGAGAAATACCAAAAACTAATTGCCGACTTACCTGCGTTCGGCAACTTTGTCAGATTATTAGCAGAAGAAAATCTTTCAATTTTAGATTGTTTTTCAAAAGGTTGGTCTTTTTTATCGGCCAAAGAAAAATATGATTTATTGCAAACCTATTTCCCTCAAATTGAGCAAAGAGTAAAACTGGGACTGATCGCTTTGTTTCTGGAAATTTCACAAGAAATACTGAGTCGCATTCGTGGCAAAAAATAATAAGCTTCTACCTGCAATTTTTTGACATACATCAAAAACATTATTAATTTCTTGATAGACCTTTGTGCTTTTACAAGACATTAATTTGTTCGCTTATGAAAGTACCTAAAATTGAGATTATAAAATTCGTACTTGTGATGATAGTTTTTATTGCAGGTATGATAGCCATGATGTTATACCACATTACCCAAATTTGGATATGGACAGTTTACATAATCGTGTGGACTTATACCGAAATGTATGTTGCAAAAGGTTTTCACCTGAAATGGTGGCATTGGGGATTTGTCATTGCTGGCCTATCAGTACTTGACCTAATCATTATTAGTGTGATCCGCTAAATGGGACAAAATATATTGCAATTAAAAATAATTAGAAATTCAATAATTTAAAATGAAAAAAATGAAAACAAAAAGGAAAGTGAATCATGGTATGCGAATCATATTCACATTATTATTTCTGGCACTTTTTAGCATTGGATTTTCACAGGTAAACGATACAGTCATGGTAACTGTTTCTGCTGGTGAATTTGAAATGGGTTGTAATTACAATGATCCGGATAACCCGTGTGTGGCAAGTTCATATCCCCCACACATGGTTTACATTGATGAATTCAGAATGGATAAATATATGGTTACCTATCGAAGATATAATCAATGCATTGAAGCGGGTGAATGCACGGAATTATATTTTGGAGGAGGTTGTAATGCAGGTATGCCCTGGAATGAAGATCATCCGGTAAATTGTGTTGATTATAATCAGGCCAAAGCATTTTGTGAATGGGAAGGAGGTAAACGATTACCAACAGAAGCTGAATGGGAAAAAGCCGCCAGAGGCACAGATGGAAAAATTTTCCCATGGGGTAATGAAGCTCCCAATTGTAATCTAACTGTTATGAATGACCAGCCTTTTGTGCCGGGTGTGATGGGGCCGGGTTGTGGGTCAGGAACAACGCAAGCTGTAGGCTCTAAACCTGATGGCGCATCGCCATATGGTGTAACAGATATGGTTGGAAACTTATGGGAATGGACCCAGGATTGGTATAGTGATGATTATTTCCAGAACAGTCCATACAGTAATCCTCAAGGACCTGAATCTGGTGATTTTAAAGCTTTAAAAGGAGGTAGCTGGACTATGCGTCATTCTTCCGAACTTGCTGCTACTGTGAGGTGGGGATACGCTCCTTTGGGGCAGGGATACATGGTTGGCTTCCGCTGTGTAAAATCTGGCATTACCGGTTTTGGAGAAATTAAGTCAAATCCGCTACTCAAAATATATCCAAATCCTTCTACAGGTATTGTTACTGTTGAAGGTGATAAAATTGATAAAATTGAGGTAATTAATAATGAAGGTAAAACCATTAGGAATGAATTAGTGAAAGCAGCTAAGTGTACAATCAACTTACAAAACGAAAAGGCAGGTGTTTATTTAATAAAAGCATATGCAGGTAAAAAATTTACTTCTGCTAAAATTATCCTTAATAATTAATATTAAACAATAAAATTTAGAAAGATGAAAACGTTCAAAATTATTAATTTATATTTTCCATTGCTTTTAGGTTTACTTATTCTGGTTAACCTATCAGTTTATTCGCAAATAAACGACACAGTAATGGTTACTGTTCCTGCCGGAGAGTTTCAAATGGGATGCGATCCTGCTACCGATCCTGTTTGCGAATATATTCCCGAAGAAAACCTTCATACTGTGTATCTTGATGAATATCGCATTGACAAATACGAAGTAACTTTTCAGCGCTTGCAGAAATGTATTGATGCCGGTGGTTGTCAGGAACTTGAAGGGGGAGGAATGTTTAATTATGGATGGGAAGGTAATGATCTTTTACCCGTTAACGGAATTAACTGGTATGCAGCCAAAACTTTTTGTGAATGGGAAGGTAAACGTTTGCCTACCGAAGCCGAATGGGAAAAAGCTGCACGTGGAACCGATTTAAGAACTTTTCCGTGGGGTTTCGAAGAACCGACTTGTGAATATGCTGTAATGGACACCATGTATGCAGGTAACCTTGGATGTGGAACTGGAAATGTAATGAATGTAGGTTCAAAACCAATGGGAGCATCACCTTACGGAGCTATGGATATGGCCGGAAATGTGTGGGAGTGGACAGCAGATTGGCACGATGAAAATTATTATTATGAGAGTCCATACGAAAACCCACAAGGACCTGAAACAGGTCAATATAGAGTTACTCGTGGCGGCGATTTGTTTAGCAGACAAGGGTTTGAGCTAAGGGTAACTGGGCGGTTTCCTTATTACCCAAGTAACCCAAGTCCGGCAATAGGTTTTAGGTGTGCCAAATCAGTATCGAAATAACTATTTTTTTTAAAAATCAAAACAATGAAAATATTCAATTATTTAACATTCATTTTACTCCTGATAATAAGTGGTGGACTACGAGCAGAAAACATAAGCAAGATTGAAATACAAATAAATAATGGAGATGAAGACCGATATTTTATGTATAAGCATATCGGTGATAAAACATTAAAAGTAGATAGCGCTCTTTTAGTTGATGAGAAATTGATGTTTTCAAACTTTTATAATCCGGGAATGTATTCCATTATCAAGAATGCTAAGGGCTTTTCATTTCTGGTAAACGAACATTTTATTCAGTTACAAACTGACTGGGTAAATCCTATTCAACACTTAGTTGCAGAAAAGTCGATTGAAAATATGGCTTGGTTTAATTACCTTCGAAAACGAAATGAATCGTATAACAAGCTTAACCTATTAAAAAATATCACCCTACAATACGACCCTACAACAGAATTTTATCAGCATGCAAAGGATGAATTTTATAGGGTACAAAATAATTACAGGAATTTGGTAGAGAATGTGCCGGAAAGCACCTTAGCCCATGCCTTTATGTTGGCTGATCTTAATCCCGTAATTAAACATAATTTACCATTCAACCAGCAAAGTGAATCTTTTAAAGAAAAGTGGTTTGAGTTTGTTGACTGGCAAAATAATCATCTCATCAACTCCGACATTTTAACCAATAAAATTGATGAATTTTTAGGTTTATATTCAGGACAAGGGAAAACCCGCGAACAAATGCAGGAAGTTTTTATGGGAGCTGTTGACCATCTGCTCCCTTTAACTTTAGTTAATCCCAAAATGCAACTGTTTGTAGTTGATTTTCTAATCAGGAAATTTGAAAAAATTGGAATGGATGAAGTGATCGTTTATATAGGCGAAAACTATTCCTTTTTTGAAGGGCGGTGTGAATCTGAAAATGAGGAAAACGATCTGTTATCAAAGTTAAAGAAGTTTGAGAAAATGAGTATTGGTAAAGTGGCACCTGAAATTATTCTCCCTGATTTATCGGGGAATATTCACAAAAGTAAAAATAACTTTGATGAAAAGAACCTGATAGTTTTCTGGTCGACCCGTTGCTCACACTGCACCTCTCTGATGCCTCAATTGAGCCAATGGTACGATGATGCAAAACACAAAGGATGGACTATAACCGCCATCAGCCTCGACAAAGACAAAACTGAGCTGAATGAGTATCTAAAAAACAACAATCTTGAAATAAATGTTTTATGCGACTTTCAAGGATGGAAAAGCCCGGTTGCTTTAGATTTTAATATTACAGCAACACCAACTATGATTGTTCTTGATAAAAGTGGAACAATCTTAGGAAAACCGTTTTGGCTTCGTGAATTGAATGAGTTTTAACAAAGCTTATCACAGTCTACTATAAACATTCATAATATTGAATAAAAAGTAAAACTGGGACAAATTGCTTCTTTTATTGGAATTTCACAAGAAATAATGAGTCACATTCGGGAAAAAAATGATTTTTTGATTTAAGTCAAAAAAAACCATTTATTCTTATCCTTCCTTTGTAATCAGTAAATAACAGAAACTATAATCGATGAAAAAACTAAAGGATCAATTCTATGTGCTAACATTGTCCTTGAAAAGCTAGCTATGAAACGTATTACTTCAGGCGGCACTTCTGATTTTAGTGGAAGTTTTTTTCTTGATGCAAGTATAAACAATGCATATAATTTAATTATCAGTGTAATTGGTTATGACAAAAAAAATAATTGCCCGAAAACAAAATCTTATTCTTAAATAAATTATTCAATTATAGTAATATTTTTAAAACATATAACATGACACGATTAAATCATTTACAAGAATCGCAACAAAGAATGGCTAACGGACCAAGAAATTATGGCTGTGGACAAAGATGGTGGAATAATTCAACAAACAGAATATGGTATTATGTTTGGACAATAGGCTGGGTGGCTTTTACAATACTGGGACTAGCAATTATGGTAAAATTCCTAATCCGCTAATCGGCAAACAAAGTATGATCTAAATAAATACATTGCAATGGATGATTTTTTAATAAAACTAAATCATTCTACAGCACTTGGTATGTTCGTATAACACATATTATTGTTAATCAATAAAATATATTTCAATAAAAATTTACTTAATTAAAGCTTCTGTAGGTAGCTCATATTCTGAATACAAAGCTGAAACAGTTGGAATCACCACAAAATATTTTTGCTGCTGCAGCTGCAATGCTTGCTGGCATGGAAATAAAAATGTGGGGTGAAACAATTGGGATGAAAACCAATTTTAAATTCTTGATAGATCTTTGTCGAAAAAATAAATTGCAAAAATGAAATACTTAAAACTGTTATTACTATATTATTGGATAAGCTTATTTATCATCACAGCCTGACAGGCAGCTCCAAAACCATTATCAATATTTACAACACTTACGCCAGGAGCACATGAGTTGAGCATGGCTAACAAAGGAGCTAGACCCTGAAAACTGGCACCGTAACCTACACTTGTAGGAACAGCAATTACCGGCTTATCAACAAGGCCGGCAATTACACTTGCCAAAGCACCTTCCATTCCTGCTACAGCAATAATAACATTAGCTTTATTTATTCTGTCCAATTTATCGAACAAGCGATGAATTCCCGCAACACCAATATCTGTAAAGATATCCGCTTTATTACCCATAAACTTTAAGGTATCCGCAGCTTCTTCAACTACAGGTAGGTCACTTGTGCCTCCACTAATTATTGCAACAGTAGCCTTCTCATTTACAGGATAAGCATTTCCACAAACTAACGTACGCCCAACAGGGTTATATTTTATGTTTGGGTGCATACAAATAATTTCTTTTGCCATATTAGGTGAAACCCATGTTCCAAGTAGGTTTAAATTATTTTTTGAAGCATGGGCGAATATTTTCATTACCTGATCAATTGACTTTTCTTTACAAAAAATCACCTCCGGTAAGCCTGTGCGCTCTTCTCTTGCAGAATCAAAATTCAGATGAGAGATGTTTCCATACATTTGGCTGTTAATATACTGTTTAGCTTTATCATGGCTAATTTGTCCTTCAGACAGTTGTTTTAATATTGCGTCAAGTTCCATTGATTAATAATTTTATAGGTTAAATGTGCTTCCCCGTCAGATAGCCGACATCATTAATTTTGATATTATTAAATCCTAGCGCCTTGAAATATTTCTCAGTTAAAGGATTAGATAAGTGAGTTTTCATTCTATAAATCTGTTCAGGTCGAACCTCAATGCATCCACTTTCGTGGTTCGACCGTACCCTTATCTCGTTGAAATGCAAATTGATTAAGTAGTCTTCTGCTTTTTCAATCATTCTCAACTCCGATAATATAACCGGATAATTATAGGGTAGCCTAGTCAGCAAACAACTGTTTGAGTCGCGGTTATAAAAGTCATAGCCAAGCAAGTTAGCAAGTTGCCGTATTTCATTTTTTGTAAGGTCAGCTTCCTTTAAAGGACTCTTAATATCCAGATTTTTCAATGCTTTTAAACCGGGACGGTGTAATTGCATATCATCAGCATTCGTACCATCCATTATAGTCTTGAATCCTTTCAGATGACCAAGCTTTAATATTTTTTCAAATAAATGTGATTTGCACAAATAGCATCTGTTTTCAGGATTAAACCTTATATTGATAGGTGTCCCAATAGTGAGTATATCATATTTTATTTCGTGCTTTTTTAATTGTTTTATCATGTATTCCTGTTCTGATTTCTGCATATAGGGTGTAGAAATAGAAATAGCCATCATGTTACTGCCAAGTAGACGTTGAGCAGTTGTAGCCAAAAACAAGCTATCCAGTCCACCGGAGACCGCTATTGCACATCTATTATAATTTGATAAAATAGAGAGGAGGTGTTTATATTTTTCTATCAGCATATAAGTAATTTTTAATTTGTTCAATTCTTATGTTATTTTCAATTGCTAGTTTCTTACAATCGTCATATTCAGGCTTTTCATGCAATTGCTGTCCATTAAAAAAAGATTGTTTACACTTCACTGTTCCCCAGGGGGTTTGACGGTTAACAAATTCTCTCTTTAGGAAATGTTTTTGTACTGGGTATTTTTTAATCCCTAAAGTTGTTGTATGATAATATAGCTGTTTGATTAAATCTTCTGAATTTTCAAGACTACAGAGTACTTTAATTCCAAAAGCAGGCCTGGATTTTTTCATTATTATGGGAGTAACATGAGCATCATAAGCACCATGCTTAAAGAGCACTTCGAACAAGAAATCAAAATGCTCAGGATTCATATCATCAACATTACATTCGAGCATAATGTTATTCTCAATTTGTTTATCCGAAATGGAAATACACTCACCCATCATAACTCTAAGCATATTGGGTTTTATACCCACTTTGTTTCCAATTCCGTATCCAATTTTTTCGATATTTAACTTAATATCATCTGTAAATTGATTGGCTAGGGCAGCTAAAAATCCAGCACCAGTTGGAGTGGTCGCTTCAAATGGAATATCGCCTTTAATCACTGGGATACTTTTTAATATTTCCAGTGTTGCCGGGGCAGGAACAGGTAATATTCCATGCTCGCATTTAACAAAACCGCTACCCAAAACAACGGTAGATGAAATGATTTTATCAATCTTTAAATAATCCAGGCAAATTGCAGCCCCTACTATATCTACGATTGAGTCAATAGCCCCAACTTCATGAAAATGTACCTTATTAATACTTGTACTATGGATTTTAGCTTCAGCTTTTGCTATGGCCTCAAATATTTTGAGACTATCTATTTTAATTCTTTGACTTAATTTGCTGTCAGAGATTATTTGCTTTATAGCGGAAAAACTAGTGTGATGATGTTGTTCTTCAGTAATTTTCACATCTAGGTTAATTCCCCTGATACCATTTCGTTGATCTTCTTTAATAATAAATTCATATCCCCTAAGGTTCAGTTTTTTGAGTTCTTTTTTTAAATAATCTGTATCCACCCCCAGATCAATTAATGCTCCCAGGTTCATGTCGCCACTTATCCCTGAAAAGCAGTCATAATAAAGTGTTTTTTTCATTTCCTCTGTTTTTATAATTATTCTGCAAAGGAAAGTTGTGTAGGTTTTTTTTCTTTTGACCTGAGTCAAAAAAGAAAATTATATCGTAAATTAATAAGGATATGTAAGCTTTTAGAGGAAGGAATATTTATACATGTCCCTATTGCCAGATTGAAATTAATTATGTCCGAGAAACTTATTTCTGTGCCCGTATCCGGCTAAGGGTTTCCTGAGAAATTCCTAGAAAAGAAGCTATTAGCCCAAGCTTAACACGCAAAGTAATATCAGGTACATATTCACACAGTAAATCATATTTTTCTTTTGCTGACATAAACATATATCCTTTATTGAATCTTTCAATAAATGCCAGTTGGCCCTCCATTAAAATCCGTCCAAAACGTTCCATTGAAGGAACCACTCGGTAAACTTCAAGCAAATCGCTTTGTGAAATGGAATAAACAACTGAATCTTCCAAAGCCTGAATGAATTCATAGCCTGGATCCTGCGTCAGAAAACTATACCATGAGGTCATAATATCGTTTTCATTATAGAACCATGAGCTTACAATTCTACCATCATGCAAATAATATGTATGAAGTAATCCACTTTTAATAAAATAAAGATTTCTGCATATCTGACTTTGATTCAGCAGATTTTCATTTTTTTTTACTTCCTTTTCATGAAAATAACTCGTTATAATTTTTTCATCTTCTGGTGTAACAGCAACTATCTCTTTAATATATTGTAATAAGGTTTCCATCAAATTGTATTTGTCGTGTCAAAATTACATATTTGGATTGATATTTCGAGCATTTTTTGATTTACATCAAAAACATTCTCAATACCGAGCCTTATTTTTAAAGGCTAAAAATATATTGTATTCCATAATATTACTTAATATTACAAGATTTAATATTAATGAAAATTACCAATTTAGTGTGTGGTAGGTTCAATGTAAATTTTATGATGCCCGCAAAAGAATCTTTGAAAGGAACAAAAAAATTGTCGAACTTATTATATTATAATGATGGAACCTTCGATTATAAATTTTCCGGCAATCAGGAAAAATTCCTTTTTTGTAAATCTAAAACAAAATAAGACCTTCTGGATTACTAGCGAATGGATACCTTGAGAATTAATATTTTATTAATGATTATAATGATGTATTTTTTGATCTAAGTCAATAGTATTTTTGTGAAATTGCTGTTAATTTGTCACAGAAAACAATTTTATAAATTACAAAACAACAATGAAAGTTTATCTTATAAAAGCATCAGCAAGGAACCTATACTCCAAATATAAAAAGGATACAGGTGGACCTCCACAAAATATTTTTTCAACAGCCGCAGCTACACCATCCTGGGTTGACATTGAAATGACCGACGAAACCCACGACATGAAAGTCAACTTTAAATCGAAGGCTGATATCATTGCTATTTTTATGTCAACACCAGATGCTTTACGTGCTTATGAAATAGCCGATATTTTTAAAGCAAAGGGGAAAACCATTGTAATGGGAGGTTTGCACACAAACTTTATGCAGGATGAAGCTGCACAACATGCCAATGCCATAATGCTTGGTGAAGTGGAAGAAATTTGGAAAAAGTTGCTGCAAGACTTCCAAAATAACAAGCTGCAAAAAGTTTATAAGCGTGAAACTCCTTTGGACCTTACAGATCTAAAACCTTACCCAACATACATTATTCACCCTTCTGTTTATGACTATACATGGTCGGTAGTAGTATCACGGGGTTGTCCACATAAATGTGAATTTTGCCTTGTACCAAAGTTCTTTGATAAATATACTTTACGCCCGGTTGAGAACATTGTAGCTGAAATTAAACACTTGAAATATTTGGGTGTTGAATGGGTAGAATTGCATTCGGATAACCTCACTGTAAATCGGAAATATGCACTTGAATTATTCAAAGCACTGGCTCCCTTAAATATGAGCCTTTACGGTGAAACAACCATCAAAATTGCTGAAGATGATGAATTGTTGCAAGCCGCTGCAGATGCCGGAATAAAAACATTATTATTTGGATTGGAAACCATTTCTAAAGAAGCTTTAGCAGGACAAGGCAAAGAATTTGTAAAACCTGAAAACATTAAAGCGCAAATTGCAAAAATTCAGAGCTTTGGAATACAAGCTGTTTCAGATTTTCTATTTGGGTTTGATGAACACGATACTCAAATTTTCAAGGAGACACTGGATTTTGTTAGAAAAATGAAACTGGATGAGGTGTATCCACACCTGGTAATTCCTTTCCCTGATTCCGATACTTTTAAAAGGTTAGAAGCGGAAGGAAGAATATTAACCAAAGATTGGTCGAAATACGATGGCACACATGCTGTATATCAACCAACAAAAATGACTCCCAAGGAATTGGAAGAAGGTGTATACTGGTTTTGGATGAAACAAAGCAATCCGATAAGAAACTTCTTCAACTACTTATTTCCAAAAAATTAATTTATTGTTAAACTTTTAAAACAGATATTATGAATACATGGCTTATAATAGGAATCGCATTAGTGATTTGGGTTTTATACGATTTAATCTCTGGCAAAACCTGGAGCTATCGTGAAATATGGCGAAAGTACGAACCCTGGCAATATTGGTTTTTTACAAGCCTGTGGCTAGTCTTAGCTGGTATATCAATTTATGGAGGGATGCAATATTAGCATCCCTTTTTTTTGTTTCAAAAATTTCATTATTCGACATTATTAAACATCATGTGTCCATTATTTGATTTAAGTCAAAGCATTCGTTGTAAAGACACCTTATTTTTGTTTTAAAGTTCACAAACAATCACTTATAAACGTATCACTTTAAATTTTAAAACAATAAACAATGAAATCAAAAACGAGAAAAATCAACTTATTGGCATTCATGTTAATGTCAATTTTTATTTGTAATGTACAAGCGCAAAAGCAGTATTTAGGAGAATTGCAGTCAGGCAAGAATATCGTAACTTTTAAAAGTGAAGGATTAAAAATTGTAGGACACCTTTATCTTCCTTCGGATTATAATCCAGATATAAAAGTACCAGCAATTGTTGTGATAACGCCAGCCAGTGGAGTAAAAGAGCAAACTGCTGGTATTTATGCTAAACAATTATCAGATAAAGGATTTATTACCCTGGCTTTTGATCATCGTACATTTGGTGAAAGTGAGGGCGAACCACGATGCATGGAAAATGGACCAATGAAAGTGGAAGACATTAAAAATGCTATTTCTTTCATCAGCACTATTCCGGGTGTTAATCGTAAACGTATTGCTGAATTGGGTATTTGTTCGGGTGCAGGTTATTCCATTCAAACAGCCTGTTTTGATGCACGAGTTAAATCAGTGGCAACGGTAAGTGGCTTTATCGATTTTATCGAATATGGTTTAAGTGGAGGTACACAATATTTGAGAAAATTATCAGGTGACAAGATTAATCAGTTTCAGCAGCAAATGAAAATTGCTAGCCATGCCCGGCAAAAGTTTTTTGAGACCGGCGAAACTGTATTTATAGAAGGAATCCCACCAAAAGGAAGTCGAATGGGTGAATTTTGGGATCGTGCAGCAGACTATTACCACAATTCTAATCGTGGTGGAGCTGTTAAAACCTATAATCCGAAAAGGGCTGCCATGTCGCTGGATACACGCTATTTCTTTAATGCGAGCGAACATATTGAATTGATGAGAGGAAAACCATTCTTAGCCATTGCAGGAACGAATGCATATACGGCATCCTTTAGTGAAGAAACTGTAAAGAAAGCCTTAGGTGATAAAGAGTATTTCCCCATTGAAGGAGCTCATCATTTCGATTTGTATGATAATGAAACTTATGTGAATCAGGTAGTGGAAAAGTTAACTAAGTTTTATAAAAGAACGTTGAAATAACCCACAACTTCATCTGGTTAAAATCAAAAGCCTCTCTTTCCAGAGAGGCTTTTTCTATTTTGAAAAAACTGATATAAATTCCGGATTCACTGCAATGACTTTTGGTGTTAAAATAATAGAAGTCCAGATTAAAACTTCAAACGACCCGAAATTTCTTTAAGCCGAACCAGTTGTTGGTAGTATAACGGCAAGTAGGTTACGCTGCTTATGTATTCAAAAACATACATGATAATAGAAAAGATGGTTCCGTATAAAACCACACCCGATCCCAATACGGTTATAATAGAATAAGATAGTAAGGCTATCATAAACAACCAGACAATGCTGAAATTTATAGTTTCTAAATCTGATAAACGAATATTCCAACGCATCACATTTTTAAAATGATTGATGATGCCCGGCTTGTTTCCAGCTTCGATTACTTTTACTTGTTTCTCCAGCTCATCGTTAAAGCCTTTGTTGAGTTTAAAGGTATAATTACTGCTAAGGAGATAGACGATAATGGTAAGGGTCAATGTTATTAAACAGGCAATAAAAACAGCTTTGTTAAGCGTAAAAATGATAAATAAAGTACCGAATAAACCAATAAAACTGTTGATGATCTGAGGCATGGAATCTTCCAGAAATTCAACAAATTCGGTGAGCAGGTTTGTACGGGCTGTAATAACCGAAACGGAAGATCCTTTATCCATTTCCTGTTCCACCAACTCAGGCGAAATAACCGCGTATATTTTTGAATAGGTTCGGGTGTCGTAAAAGCGTCTGCCTGATCCTATTATTAAGGATGTAACACCAAGACCAATCAGACTGTACATTCCTGTAAAGTTTTTTTCGAGAAGACCGTTGATAGCAAAACCCATAAACAATGGAAAAAGAACTGTGGTTAATGATTCTGCTATAACAAGCAAGGCTGTAAAGGATATATTTACGCGAAAGCGCTTTAACATTTGCAACAATATCCCTTTTGATTTTATCATGATTTATTCTTCCTTTTTAAGCCCTGCCCAAATTTCTGCTTTGCTTAAATCTAGTGTACTTGCATTAATGGAATAAACCTCCAAATCGAAAGTATTCGCTCTTTCCAAATCCGATTCATAAATTCGATTCCAGGTTTTAGTAACATTTTCTTCAATATTATTATTAATTTCAAAAATTGCATAGGTTAATGTTGGAATAGAGACAACCTTCAGTTCGGGATGAAGCCCCTTGTTTGAAGCCAACTTATAACCAAGGGTAACAGTTAATGCTGAGACCTCTGGTTTGTCATAATCCGAAAATACGAGGTAGATTTTATCATCAGCTTTATGAGGAACATATTTATGAATATCATTTTTATAAAAATAATCCCAAAGTTCCTCCATATCATTTACAATCTGATCGTTAAAAGTGGTTGTTAGCATAGAAACCCCCGCCACCTGAAATGATTGTTTCCGCTGATGGCAGAATACTAGCGTGTCTTTGCATTCAGTTGAGGCCACACTCTTAGATACTGTTTCACTATTGTCATTAGTATTAAATTCATCAATTGATAAAGTGGCTACTTTACTTTTGTCTGCACTTCGGCTATCTTGCTCAAGCAAAACAACCTTGGATGGATGTCTCCATTTATAGTACTTTTCATACAATTGCGGGAAAAATGGTTCGACCAAAAAATAAGCACTCATTAAAATCCACATCACTATAATTATCCAGAATAATAAGGGATTTGATCTACGTACGATGGGTTCAATAAAATAAGTATCGCCCCTGAAAATATCCGGGATTACCCATATTAAAAAAAGTATTCCCCACATCCAGTTCCAGCTCATGACAACCGCAGTTATCATAATGAGCAGGCCAAGAATTGTTCTCCATTTTACTTGTTTAAATTTCATATTTCCGATAGTGTTTTTGTTTTATTCTATTAACTACGAATTTTAATTAAAAAGGCAAGGGTTCGCTGATCCTTTGCACCTCTTTTTGCTCGCTGTAACAAAAAGTAAATTATTAAAATTCAAATCCCATGCGGAAAATCGGGTTGGTATAAGTTGATTTATCTTTTGGCATAAGCGATACCAGTAAAGTAAAACTCAAAGACAACCGTTTCCCCAGTTTTTGTTCATATCCTATTCCCGCCAGCACATTGGTATAATTCGTATTATTATCAGATTTATAGTCATTCGAATCCTTATAATTGTCTACAATAGTAAGCAACTCGAATTCGCCATGCAAGTAGAAATAATTAATGAAGGTATGTTTGTCGCTTCTAAAATAATACCTTGAAAACACACCCGTTCCTAAATAATGTGAGCGTGAGGTATATTCATAATTATCCATATAATTATTGTAAGAGTAATAAGTATAGTAAGCGCTTACACCCAACAACACCCTTCTCTTGAACACGAAATATCCAACAGATGGCGAAATTTCAAACATGTTAATCGACCGGCCAAAATTAGCAAGCACTGTTCCACCAATATGCCATTTGGATTCATTTTCTTCATTTGACTGTGAATAATATTCCTGTCCCTCTAGCAAACCCGGACCGGCTATCATCATGCATAGCACCAGATATTTCATTAATTTATGTTTAACCATGTTGTTTTTGTTTAATTAATATTCAAAAATATGAATTTCAAAACGTTTTATATATTATTTATTGATCTTTATTGGGATACATTTCCAAACTTAACTGGCTCATGTTGGATTATTACTCTGGCATTGATCATTTTAGCAAATTTTTCAAAAGCCTCCATGCTTTTTTCTGATGCTTCAACATCGTAATTAAATTGCGGTATACGCTTATGGGTCCTTTGCTCTTTGAAATGATACATATCTCCAGAAATTAATATCGTTTCAATTCCAGTGTTTACACAAAGGCAACAATGTCCTGGAGTATGACCAGGATAAAAATATATCATTACTGTTCCGTCTTTAAAAATATCATAGCTATTTTTGAAGATTATTTTTTTCGTGTCTTTTAATGGAGAAATCAACTCCCTTTCTTGTATATCGAATTTTGAGAATGCCCATTTAAGTTCATCTTCCTGTACAATCCAGTTGCTGTTCGAAAAATATGCAGCGTTTCCAATGTGGTCGAAATGGGTATGCGAAAAGGAAATGTAATCAATGCTGTCAATATTAATACCTGCATCAGCAAACTGAGTTATCAGCTTCTTCTCAACAATAGGAATAAAGGTTTGATAGTTGCCTGTTTTTGAGTTATCCTCATCTGCATGGAAATCTGCAATGCCGGAATCCCAAACCAGGTTGCCTTTCGGATGTTGAATAACAAATACAGAATTATTCAAGGTTTTTTGTTGATTATCGTAAGCCTTGTCATGTGTAAAATAACTTAAGTCGTTACAGATAATTTTACCGCCGTTAAAAACGATAATGTTGATATTAGCTACTTCCTCTACCAAAGAGTCATTGGCCGGAAATATTTGACCAGTAAAAACATTTAAGATCAAAATTACTAAAACTGTTGCTTTCATTTTATTATTTAATTTATTAAAACGGAAAATCCTCTTCCAAATCCACCTCTTCCAATTTCTCCAATTTGGGTTTATCTGCAACCTTATGCACTTTATGGCCTTCTACAAAAATTGCCTTTTTCGGTGTAACCGGACAGGCAAATTCACAGGCACCACATCCAACACAAATACTTTCATCAACCACAGGCACAAACAAACCGTTTTCAATTACCATGTTTACTGCTTTAGTAGGACAATGCTCCGAACAAGCACCACAATCGGTTTTGTCTGTAATTACCACACATAAATCCCTGACAAAGTGAGCTACTCCCAGCTGCAATGTTTTTTTCTCATCCACACTTACGGGAAGCAAAGCACCATTGGGACACACATCTGTGCATTTGGTGCATTCATAGTTGCAATATCCTTTTTTGTTTGTAAGCTGTGGAAGACCAATTCCTTTTAAACCGTATTCAAATAATGAGGGTGTTATTACGTTTGAAGGACAAACGTTTACACATAAATAACAGCTTGTACATGTGTCGGTAAAGTGATTATGATTTAGTGAACCCGGTGGACTGATTGGAACAACCCTATGGTCAGGATTATCAGCTGTTATGTTTTCTTCAGGAATAAATTTTTTCTTAATTGATGCCTTTGCTGCGCCAGCCATCAATATTGGAAGAACGGTAAGTGAAAGCAAAGCTTTCCTTCTGGTATTATCTACTTCTACCACTTCGGCTTGTACAATTTTATTCTGTTTTGGTTTTTTACTAAAATCGATTGCATCAACCGGACAATTTACTGTGAGGCAATCCATGCACATAACGCATCGACTAAAATCAACTTTTTTATCTTTTGCCGAAATACATCCTGCCTTACATTTGCTTTCACAAGCACCACAAGATGTGCAAAGAGAATCATCGATGCGAACTTTAACAATGCTGAGTTTTGATAACAAGCCTAAAGAGGTCCCAACCGGGCAAACATGGGTACAAAACAATCGTCCTTTGATCAGCGAAATCATGACAATTGAAATGAAAAAAATAATTACAAAAACACTTACCGGAATGTTTGCCGGAGCGGCCTCAATAGGATGTAAAGAATAATTATTAACTGTTATGAGTATATCATAAATCAGGTTATTAAGCGATATTAATATAGGCTTAATCACGAGTGTTTGAATTCGTCCAAAATTACTATAAGGATCAAGAAGGCTGAACAATTGTATACTTCCCAAAAGGAGAACAACTATTGAAAGCCCAAGTATAAAATATGGAATCCCAGCTTTAGCTTTAATAAATTTGAAGCGTACCCTTTTTTTGATTTTTCGTTTTATAAAAATAATGACATCAATCAGAATACCGAATGGACAAAGTGTTGAACAATAAACTCGTCCAAAAGCCAATGTGAGTAATCCAATGATAAGAAAGCCGCCAAATACAATTCCACCGGCAAATACCATATTTATGAAAGATGGTAGAAATTGTGTTGAAAGAATTCCTCTAACGAATGAATCGGGGATAACTTGATAAATATCCAGAAAAACGAAGGATGTTACAGCCAAAACTGCAATGGCTATGAAAATCCTAAACTTGCGTATAATCTTGAATTTTTTCACTAAAGCTACAGTTTTATTTTTTGAATATTTAAAGAAGCTAAATCAGCATTACCGATTTTCATTTCAGTTGCCAAGCGGATGTATCCTACTTCCGAAGGATCTTTCCCGAACATGCGTGCTGAAGCTACATCTAATGAAACAGGATCTTTTCCGAGGAGCAAGGCTTTTTGAATTACAACATCTTCAACAGAAACGCCCATAGGATCATTTCTTTTCATCACAGCGTAGGCATCAACAATGGTTAAATCAGCTACCATATAGGTAGTAAAATCTGCTATGCATTGGTGTAGATCATTTTTGTGCCACCACTGGCGATCCCAAACTACACCCATCATATTTTTCATTCCCAACGATATTTTTGTACTCGCATGATGCTTTAAAACAGGCACATTAATAATTACATCTGAGCTTAAGATCAAATCATGAACTTTAGTTCTTTTGAGACGCTTGGCACCAGGTATGGTAACCGTTTTAAAATCACGTTCATTGTTGCCGGGAACCATCTTTCCGCCACCATCTTTACAGGCTTGCTCAATGCCGGAATTTTTGTAACATTTAGTCCAAACATCAGCAGTATGATCCATTACATAAACTTCCTTTGCTCCAACCCTAACACATTCTTTAACGATTTCCCGAATTAGCTCAGGATTAGTGTTTGCAGCTCTGTCGGGGGTAACATTCCAGCCAATATTGGGTTTTACCACTACCGTTTGGCCGGGCTTTACTACGGACTTCATCCCACCCCAGGCTTCAATAGCTTTTTTAAACATGGCTCCGGGCTGGCCACCTTTTACAGCAACAATATCAATTCCTGCGCCCGGAATCAATTGGGGATTATTTCCAAAAACCGTAGATACTCCACTCATTGAAAGGGCAACATATCCACCCACACTTAATAATGATGTTTTTTTTATGAAATTTCTTCTATTTATCTGCTCTTTATTCATGTCTTTAGTTTTTGTGATGTTCATTGAGAATTAAAAGGATGACTATAATCAACTTCCTCGAAACAGAGCCACCGTAGTATAAAAGAAAACTCCTTCTTATCGCAGCATGCTACGGTGAATATAACCCAAGAGATCCCTCTCTTCGCTCGGGATCAGTTCGGCTAAATAATTTTGTTTCTCAAAATTATAGTCTCACTGATTTAAAACCCAAATTCGCCTTCAATAATTTTGCTTTTACTTGGTTTTTCTGTTGAAAAATCAGTAAGATCCATATTAAAAGGACCGTCATGGGCACTCTCAGCTTCTTCCTTTACCAAAAGGTAGTTTCCGTCGTCCAATTTGACCCACCACATTTTTCCTTTTACTACTTTATAATTAAATTTAATGATGGAACATTCAAAAGTTTCGCCTGCCAAATCGAGGGTTTCATTTCCAAGGTGGCTCAATTTATTATCGCGAAGTGTCAAGGAATACATGTCATAAATTTTACGAATTTTTGGTTTAATTGAAAAAACATGGTTGCTAAAATAGGGGTTTATGTGTTGTTATAAAGAAAGTTAAAGTATGTTTTTTATTTTTACAGATAAAAATGAATAAAAAAGTGTCCGAAATGTAATTCA
>Ga0307992_1000490_pt1 | contig 25155 bp, 28 predicted proteins | sample EllFjometagen133_FD_203162 | JGI IMG/M metagenome (GOLD analysis project Ga0307992, IMG submission 203162) | Marine microbial communities from Ellis Fjord, Antarctic Ocean - #133 | ecosystem: Environmental > Aquatic > Marine > Unclassified | place: Southern Ocean | collected 2014-10-08
TCATTTTGAAGAAATCCATATTTGGCTTAAAGAAGTTTATTTCAAACACAAGGGAGATCCTTATGCAGATTTAAAACAAGAACTTGAGCAAAAGATTGAAGAGCTTGACGATGAAAAAAAGCAAAGATTAACAGAAATCAACAAAGATTTTGAAAACCCCTTGGGCGAGATGTTTGGTTAATCTTAAAAACCCAAACTAATTCTTATCCTCTTCTTCAAGTCTTTTAATAAGAGAATTTACACCTTCATTTATTTCTTCTTTTGGTACTCTTATTTTATTTTTTTTAATTTCTTTTTGTATATATTGCTCAGCTAATTTAATCCAATCATCCTTTGGTAATACAGTAAAATATTCAGGGTACTTTATTATTATTTCAGGATTTTCATTCACAACCTTTAATTTAGCAACAGTAAATTCAGTTTGCTTTTCTGGTGCTACTTCATATTTTAAATCACATATATCATGAGGATTTCCAATAACAAGTACTTCAAGATTTGAAGGGTCTACCTCTATATCATGTTTTCCAGAATAAGGTTTTTTATTGAGATTAATCTCAATTTTTCCCTTTTCTGTTATTCCTATTACATAACCTTGTTGATTTTTCCCTTTAATTCTTACTTTATAACCATAATCTAATTGCCATAAGTTTGCCATAAAAGAATTCTATTAATTTACTTTTTAAAACTATTGCAATAGAAATATCTTAAAAATTATTACCTAGTTTTCTCAATTAACTTGTATTTTTTTCCTAAGCAATATTCTAATGTTTTAATGATTTCAATATCTGTTGCAGATATAATTCCATTCTTGCTCCACTCTTCTAATTTGCTTAGATTTTCAAATGCTTTAACCTTTCTAGTAATATATTCTGGTCTATTTTCTTCTAAGAGGTCTCCTGTCTTTGAACATTTATTTTGTATACTGGATGATTCATGAATTAAATTATCAATAATCCCTTTATATTTTTCAGACAATATTTTATATGCTCTTTCTTTAAATTTATCAATTTCTCCCATTTATTTTTAATTAATTAAGCCTTTTTAAAAATTTATATACTAAAGTAATTATTCTTCAACATGAAAGCAGGAATTTTATTTTCAGGTGGAAAAGATTCATGTTATTCTGCAGATTTAGCAAAAAAACAAGGATATGAATTAGCTTGTCTTATTTCTGTTTTTTCTGAAAACAAAGAGAGTTATATGTTTCATACACCTTCAATTGAAAAAACAAAACAACAAGCAGAAGTTATGGATATTCCCCTAATTATTCAAAAAACAAAAGGTGAAAAAGAAAAAGAACTTGAAGATTTGGAGACAGCAATTAAGTTATCTAAGGAAAAGTATGGTGTTGATACAATTGTGACAGGAGCATTACATTCTGTTTATCAAACATCTAGAATCCAAAAAATATGTGATAAATTAGAATTAAAATGTTTTAATCCCTTATGGCACAAAGATGAAATTGAATATTTGCATGAGTTGATTAATAATAAATTTAAGGTATTGATAATAGGCCTAGCAGCATACCCTTTAGATCAATCATGGCTTGGGAGAATTATCGACGAGAAATTCATCGACGAAGTCCAAATCTTAAAGGAAAAATATAAGATTCATCCTGCAGGAGAAGGAGGAGAATTTGAAACTTTTGTTCTTAATTGCCCATTGTTTAAAAGAGAATTAAAAGTTAAATCATTTGAAGATATTTCAACAGGTGAAAATAGTTGGACAAGAGAAATAGAACTTGAATAATTTTATTAAAGTCCTCTTGAGAAAAGATATTCCTGATCAATAAATTTCTCTATTTTCTCATTAAAGTTTTGGAAAATTGGTTGAATATGCTTGTGGAACTTATTAAAGTAAGTTGGTTTCCATATATTTTTTATATTAGTTCTTTCACGCCAGTAATAAGCTATTTCTGATTTAAGATTTATCTTACTATTAATATCTAATTTTGAGTAATCTTCACATTGATTACATATCCATGCAATTCCTTTTTCTAAAGCTTCACTTTTAAGCATACAAAATTTAGAATTAATTATCTTTTAAAGATTTATATATTAAAAAAACTATATTTAAAAGATGAAAAAAGGGTTTGAGACTAAAAAATATATTCGTGCTCAGAAAGAAGAAATTCTTAAACGTACAAAAAAATTTAATCGTCTTTATTTAGAATTTGGAGGCCATTTACCATACGATGGACATGCTTCAAGAGTATTACCCGGGTATAATCCAAAAACAAAATTAAAATTATTAAAAACCTTAGGAAAATTAGAAATAATATATTGTGTAAATGCAAAAGATTTGAGCAGTAAAAAAAGACTCGGAGATTTTAAATTAAATTATAAAAAACAAACCCTAAAAGATTTAAGATTATTCAAAAGAGCAGGATTAAAAGTTGATTATGTTGTAATAACAAAGTTTAGTAATGAAAAAGAAGCTGAAAAACTTAAAAATATTTTAGATAAAAAAGTAAGAAAAGTTTATTTTCATAAGGAAGTAAAAGGTTATTCTAAAAGTGTGAAAAAAGCAATAAAAGCATATAAAGAAAATCCCACTGTTCCTATAACCTCTAAATTAGTAATTATAACAGGTGCAGCAAGTGGTTCTGGGAAAATGGCCACTGCAATGAGCCAAATTTATTCTGACGTAAATAGAAAAATTAAAGCAGGATTTGCAAAATTTGAAACTTTTCCAATACATAATTTACCTTTAGAACATCCAATAAATATTGCATATGAGGCAGCAACAGCTGATTTACAAGATAAAAATGAGATTGATCCTTATCATTTAAAACACTATAAAAAGAAAGCAGTAAACTATAACAGAGATATTGATAATTTTGCTATATTAATGAGAATCTCAAGGTTAATAACAAAAAACAAAGCAGCTTTTGGATATCATTCTCCAACAGATATGGGTGTTAGCAATACAAAAGCAGGAATTATCGACGACGAAATTTGCAAACAAGCTGCAATTAAAGAAATTAAAAGAAGAGAAAAAGTCTATTTACATGAATTTAAAAAAGGAAGAGAAACAAAAGAAACATTAACTAGGATGAAAGAGATTTTAAGAAAGCTTGAGTAAGGTTTCCTTTCCTGTTTTCATATCCTTAATCTTAAATTTTTTTACTTTAACTTCTTTAGAACCAACAAAAATTACTTTTTTAATACCATATGAATTTGAATATTCAAGTGCTTTTGATGGCTTACCAAAATAAACACTTACATTTTTACCTTTTCTTCTTAATTGTTTAGTTAAAGCAATTGCTTTTCTATCTTGATTTAAAGACACAATTAAAATCCTATCTATATTAATTAAAATTTTTGTTACAGCCATTAATCTTTCTATACTAAAAGAAATTCCTGTAGCAAGGGCATTATCCACTTTATAAGTCCCACCACCACAAATTGTTTCTTTTATATCTGATTTTATTTCAAATACATTTCCAGTATAATATGAAAGTCCTCTTGCTAAAAAAGGAGAAAACACAACATCAAACCCATAGTATTTACAATATTTTGCTAATTCTACAATCTCTGAAAAAGCCTTATATTTTTTAAAATATTCTTTTGGTTTTTTAAGAACAAATAATATTTTTTCTGCATTTAATTTTCTTAGATTTTCCTTCACTTCCAAAACAGGCAACTTATCTAATTTATCCAACTCCTTTATTACTTCTGATTTATTTTTTATGGCTTGTTCTTCTAAAATTTCATTAAGAAGTTTTCTATTATTTACATAAATAACTGATTTAATTTTTAATGCATCTAAAATTTCTTTTGTTGCTGCTAAAATCTCTGCTTCATCCTTAATTGTTGCACCTATTGTATCAATATCACATTGTGTAAATTGTCTTAATCTATTTCCTGAAACAGGTTCGTCTCTAAAGACAGGACCTATTTGAAACCTCTTAAAAGGTAATTTTTGATTTTGAGCAATTCTCTTTAACTGAAAAGTAAATTCATATCTCAGTGCTAAATTTCTTTTTCCCTTGTCTTGAAGTTTAAACACATCTGAGATTACATCATCATTTAGGTTTTCACCTTTTACAAATTTCTCATCTTCAATAATTGGAGTTTCAATTTCTTGAAAATTATACTTTTCAAATGTTTGCTTAGCAACTTCTCGAATAAATACAGCTTTTTCAGCTTCTTTCCCTGTTTTATCTTTAAAACCTTTTATTGTCTCTGTCATTTTAATTTAGCCTCCATAAATACAAGTTCTTTGTATTCAGCATATTTTATTTTTTTATAAAAAGTAAACGCTTCTGCATTTCTTTTAACTACAACTCTAATGATTTTAACCCCTCTTTTCTTATATTTGTTTTCTATGAATTTTACAAGAGCTTTACCAATTCCCTTTCTTTGATAATCTGGTCTTAACCAGAGTTCTCGAATATATGCTTTTTTCTTGTTATCTGGGGTTATAGAAGAGGCTATAAAACCAATTATCTTTTTTTCATTTGTAGCAATATAAAGTTCATTTTTAGCCAAGTCGTTTACTTCCTTAAGACCTGTTTTAAGTGTGTATTTCTCATTGTATGGTTTTTTAGAAGATTCCTTTATTAATATCTCTGCAATCTCTTTAAAATTCCTCTTTTTAGCTTTTTTAATTTTTACTTCCATATTAATTCATCCTCCATTAAAGGGCGGAAGGGGTAGCCAACACACAAGTGTTCGGTTTAAACCTATTCTTTCCTTTATATTTAATTATAGAAGCATAGCTATTAAAATCTTTTCTTGTGCCGACATTGTCTGATTTTAATTGTCATATTTAGATTAATGAGATGATGTTTTTAAAGTTATTGAAAAGAACTAATTATTTATTATTTTAATTTTATTATTATCAATTTGGGCAGGTTAAATAAATGCAAATAATTAATTTATCTTTCAAAAAGAAGCAAATAGATAATTAATCCTAAACAAATAAGAAACAGAAATAAAAGAATATATAATCCAGAATTACCTACTAAAAGAACAATATAATTCCATGTATTCAAATTGGTAGTATCTAAAGAAGAAATTATATCTCTTAACTGAAGAATAAAAAATATAAATAAGGCTGTAAATAATCCCGCATAAACTCGTTTAAAAAAGTCTAAAGCCCCTTCTTTGTTTAATTTAGTAATACCCATAAGAGCTATAGAAAGCATATAAATTCCATAGGAGACTATTATAATAAAGAAAGCTATAATGAAAATAGCAAAAAACTCGAACAAATCTAACATTTTATTTTACCCATATCCTTTTTAAAATAAAGATTTACTTATTTTTATAATTATCGCCCACGCCGTATGTTAAGGGAGAAATTATTTGTTTTTATCATATGTTAATAAATTGAACAAGAGCACCCTTCAAGAATATCGCCTAAGCTAACATCTATTTCATAGGTTTCTATTCTTGTCTGCCCAGGGTTTACTGTCCAACATTCTAGATTCTCTCCTATTACTTGTCCACCACTATAAGTAGTCATGGCTGCACATCCTGCTCCTGGAGCATTACCACTATTTGTGAAAGTTATCTCTGCCTCAGAAGTCCACCAATTTGAAAACAAAGTAAATTTACAATCACACTCTTCTGTAATTTCTTTAGTAATAGATGGCATATTTAATTGAACTTCTTCTGGAAGTATAACTTGTGGATAAGTATGCCAATTTTGAGAAGGAGGGATAATTTCCTTACTTGTTCCATCATCTCCAAAATAATTAAAATTAGTAGCAGTAGTTTCAACAAAAACTTTTTCTCCATCTACATTAACATAACCGGCATAAGCATGACCTGGAACAAGAACTACAAAAGATTCTATTCCTACTGCTTCTAAAAGAGATGCAAATAAAATGGCATGGTCTTCACAATCACCCCCTTTATTTTTAAGAGTTTCTATTGGGAATTGAACATAATCTCCACTAACATGGGCATCAGTTGTATATTTTACACCATAAGCTCTTATACTTTCAAAAATCCATCTAGCAGCTAATAATTGTTTTGTAGAAGAACCTTTTGTATAAATCCCTCCTGTAGCTTTATTTGCAAATTCCTTAATTGTTGGTTGAGAGGGTGTAACCCATGAAGAAATCATTTCTGGATTCCTCCAAGAAAAAAAGTTTCTCCCATAAACTTCTAATTCAAAACTTTCAGAACTTTCATATTTTTTATTTTCAGAATTATAAGATTCTATTTCTACAGATAATGGAATTATTTGCTCAGATGTAATATCTAATATGGGGTCTAAAAAGTTTAAATCAAGAACAACATTTTCATATTCTGTTGTAGACACAAGTCCAACATTAATAGTTTTATCAGCAAAATAACCGCTTGGAGAACTTATTATTAATTTTGTATCTTTTGCATCATCGTCCCCATTGTTTTCCAAAGTTATTGTGCCCAAATTTTCTCCTTTTGCTTTTAAAAGGGTCACAGAATAATAATTCTCAGTATTTTGATAAAATGTAGCTTTCACATCTGGTTTAAGTTCTATCTTTTTACAATTAACCCCATCACAAGAATATCCTTCTGGACATTCACAATCTAAACAGCATTCCCCTGAGTCTTCTGATGCACTACATTTCCCATCACCACATTTAGCAAATAAACCACTTGATTTCTGAGACGTGCCTTCAGTTCCATCTCCCTCCACACCAGTTTGAGAAGAATTCGATGTTAATTTTACTATTAAAACTATTACTAAAACTATTAGAATCCCCGCAAGAATAAATTTTATGTATTTTTTATTATTTTTCTTTTTAGTTTTTTTAGAAGCCATTTTTAAGAACACTCACCGAACTCATCTATTTGATGTTGGATTAATTGTTGTGTTTTTATCCCTTCTTCTAAAGAATTCTCTGGATCTCCCCATTCCCACATCCCAAAAATAGTCCATTCACATTTATCTATTGGAGACTTAATTGTTATCCAATGGACATAAGCATTTGGGTAAATCGCATTTGAGACAATTAAAGCATCCCAAACCTGGTCACTTTTACTTCCAAAAGATTTCATTTCTATACTAACACTCACATCATTCGTAGAACAAGATTCGTTAGAATTCTCGCAGATTGTATTATGTTCAAGATTGTACCATTCATAAAAGGGTGAATCTGTTGTATAATTCATTATAAAAACAGAAAGAACTTCATATCCGTCTTCAGTTAACATTTCTTCAATTCTTTCTTCTTGTTCTTCATATACTTTATATGGTGCCATCATATCTTCAAGATTTTCGCCAATTTGATCCAAATTTTTTGTTATATCATAAAGTTGATAAAAAGAATAAAGATTAATAACTAAAGATATAACCACTAAAATTCCTACTATCCAACGTGTAATCTCATTATTTATCATTTTTTATTTGAAACCCACCAATTTATTGCTAAAACAAGATAAGCAAGATCAAACAAGACACTTCTAAATCCTCCAATAAATAAACCAAAAAAACACCAACCACTTATTAATAAAACTATTCCATATACTCCCGCTAAAATAATAGCCCATTTTTCAACTCTAAAAACATAAATTCCTAAGAAAATTAAGGCAATTGAAGAAAGCATATTAATAACAGGATAAAATAAACTAACTTCTGAACCAAAAGTAGACAGAGAGGATATCAAAAAAACAAAACCTAAAGCAAGAAGAATCCCTCCAGTTATTTTATTTAGTAAGTTTTTCTTATCTAAATCAATTTTTTGTTTTTTCATTTTATTTTTCTTCTTTACTTTTATTCTATAATAGATATACCAGATTATATACCCTATTAAACTAAGAAGGCCTACCAGAAATAAAGGATATAATGAACTCTTCTTAATTTTTTTTGCTTGTTCTATAAAAAAAGGTTGTGTTATTATGAAGATAATTGCCCAACCTAAAAAAGGATAAAAACTAGTTACTGCAAAATAAAGAACATAAATATACAACAATATATTTGCCCACAAAGGATAATTTACCCATTCTTGTCCAAACCATTTTCTTTCTTCTTTTTTCATTTTATTTTTTCTTCTTTTTCTTTGTATAGTTATAAATTGAATATGCTTCCAAACTCCATAAAACTATAAAAAAATCAAGATATCTTTATCTTTAAGGATTGCAGGAAAAGATATAATGGTTAAAAGTGCAATTATGATTGTTAACGTCCAAAATAAACCTTTTTTCATAAAAAATAGAAGAAATCAAACTTCAAAAATGTTCTCTTTTGTAACACGCTCACACCCTATAATAGCCATAACATTTTATGATGTGCTCACACACCCAATATCTAAGTAATAAAAAGGATAAACCACGCCTCGCCACACAATATTAAGGAAATAGTTCTCTTTTTAGGAATATGTGCCCATGCGGGTAGTATTATAGGTTAATATATGATAATTGTCACGAAATACGGAAAGTATTAGGACATTACTCTCTTTTATGGTTAAATTTTTAATAATGCTCTATCTGGGATAAAAATCCCACTCCGAGAGAGTGGAGGGAGTAAAAAATTAACTTTTCTCAAGAATATCTTTTATATCTTGGGTAATCTTATTAACAAAATCTTTTTTTAATTTTATTCTTCCAGCTTGTGGAAGAATCAATTGATTTTTGTGTATAAAAAATGGCAAGTGGCTTTTAACTTCGCTTTGTGCAACAGGAAGTTTTTTTCCCTCAACTTCATAATCTTTAGGGTAAATCATTCTCCCATGTAAGCTATTTTTACTTGAAATAGGACAACAGATTAAATCTTGGTTAATTTGATTGTGTTTATTGTTTGAAATCACTAAAATCGGTCTCTTTTTCACTCCTGTGTTATCAGAAAATTTAACAGAAGCCTTAAAAATCTGTCGTTGCTCATAATTTATCCCAGGCATTGTCCTCTTCCCAAATAGATTTTAAAGTTCCCTGAGCTATAAGAACGTTATCTCTATTTTTCATACTTTCATCTATCAAATTTACTTTTTCACGAAGGGTATTCATTTCTTCTAGAAGATTATAAATAACCTCCATGACCTCAAAATCATAATTAATATCCACTATCTTTTTATTATCAAAAGTTATTGATTGGATAAAAATAGAATCTGAAACTTTATTATATCCACTCAAATCTGGTAAGGTATATTCTTCAGAGATTTTTTGATTATTTTTTAATTCCAATTTTTGTTTCATTTTATTTTCTTTATTATTTCTACCAAACTTTTTAATTCCTTTTCTTTTTCCCCATTAATGTGAAGAATTTTTTCTTTTATTTCTTGTGAATTTTGATGATTTAATACAAATGGAGTGACAATCTTCTTTTTTTCATTTCCTTCTTCCATTATAAAAACCAATGAAACTGCATTTAAATTAATCTTTGCTTTTTCTAAACTTTTAATAAATTCAGGTAAAAGCAGGTCTTTTATAGAAATTCCTTTTAATTTTAGACCCTCTATCTCCATGTCCATAAGATATTTAAGGAGAATCTATTTTTAAACGTTACTAATTCAAGATTATTAGTTTAGTTTTTTCTATGCCAAAAGATTATCTCCACGCCAAGGAAGGTATAAAAGTGTCTCAGTTGAGAGTTAAGAGTTATATTCTGGATGGTCTTCTCCAATTTTATTCTTCTCTTTGAAGCATTTAAACATCTTAAGAATTATTTCTTCACTTAAATAAGGTTTAGATTTTAAAATTACATATTTATATGAATTGTATGCCCGATAAACTTTCGGGTTTTTGAAAAGTCTTTTATTTACCTTATAATGGTGTTTCCTATGGTCATCCCTTTCCATCACTTTCAAATTAGCAATTCTATTGTCTTTTTTATCTCCATTTCTATGATGAATAATTAAATCGGTCATTCTCTCTTTAGCCCTTAGCTTATATGTCCTATGAAAATATTGTATTCTTCCAGTCTCTGCGTCTCTTCTTGCTAAATATCCATTGTGTATAGTTAATATGTGGAAATCTGAACATTTAAAGGCTTTTTTGAAGAATTTTAAACCTTTTTCATCAAATTTAAAATCTAATCCTTTAATGGTAATAACAATAAATGGGGGAAATCCAATTCTTTCTCTAACCCAGCGTTCATTATAATGGCTTTCAGTGTCTTTCCAAACATCCATATTTTTCAGAAGGTTATTATTCTTAAAAATCTATACTATATTTGACAGATAAGGGGATGCCAATTAATAAGTTGTATCTCATTTATTTTTATCTACATAAGCTCTCACGCCGTAAGGTTAGTAGAAGTAAGAACGCCTTGTTTTAATATAAAACATATAAGGGTTAAAAAACAGGAAGACCCTATACAACAGTCAAACTTTTTAAAAATTGAAAAGAGATTTTATTATAAAATTTGTTGAAATTGTTTTCTAAATTCTTTCTTCAAACAACTCAATTAATAAATCATAAAACGACTTAAAATTTTTAAACTTATTAGGTTTTTTAATTTTTGTTTGAATATAATCTAGATCTAAATTTCTTATTTCTTCTATTAGCTTCCTGCTGAGACGAGGTTTTCTGGGGTGATAATGTTTTTTTGTTTTGTGACATTTTAAGAAATCTTCAAAATCTTCTTCATTAAAATAGATTACCTTCTGCTTTTTTTTAATAGCTTCACCAATTTTCTTTTTATTTATGAATGTATCAGAATCATAGATATATATTATAACTATTCCAATACCTTTTAATCGTTCTGATTTTAAAATAGCATTATTCAAATCATTCTCTTTAGAATTAGGTTTTAAAACATAATTTTTAGTTATGTATTTGTTAGCCTTTAATGCTTCACAATAATTTTTTTCCGAAGTCCCTTCACAATAAATATGAACTGTTTTTTTAATAGTCTTCTTTATAAACATTTGGAAATCCTCCCAAAACTCCTTCCTTGTAATACTCTCCATAATTCTTATTAATTTTAGGATTGCCCCTTACAATGTTGTGAAGATTAATTATTTTACTTATTGAATCTTCTTTCTCAATAATATTAATTTGATCGCTCCTTAGATAATTTAAAACTTCTGGTTGATGCGTTGCAAATAAAAGTTGAGAATTATTACCTTTTTTTGAAAAATAGTTTATAATAAATTCTACTAATTCAATATTAAAAGAAGTTTCAATTTCATCATAAATGATTATGGAATCTTTTCTTAGTTTCAATAAATTATAAAATAGAAGAACAAATTTTTGAGTTCCACTAGATTCACTTGAGAAATTAATTTTAAGATCTTTATTTTTATGAATATGGATTAAATTCAAATCAAAAATATCTTTTTCAGTTATTTTTTGATCCATAGTTCCTTTACCATCTATTTGAATAAGTTCAATATTTTTAACTCTTCTTTTAAATAATTCTAAATCTTTTATTGAAAAATCTGCAAAAGAAAGTTTATCTAATAAATCTTCTTTCAACTTTTTCTTTTTTAATAATTCGAAATCTACGTGGGGGTTAAATAATTTATTAATAAAAGAGATTTTAGTAAAAAAATCATAAAATGGTTTTAATATTTTTGAATTTAATTGAACTGCTCTTGAAAGCATTAATGTCTGGGGTATTACAGTATAAGATAATGTTTTCAATTCTTTTTTATATTTATCATGAAAATCAAATCTGTTTTTTTCTAAATTTTCCTCATTTCTAGAAAATATCTCTGTTGGTTTTTGAGTATTATAAACTATCGCAAATTCTTTTAATATCCTTTCATTTGTATAAGAGAACCCATAAACATATTTTTTCTTTTTTGAAATAAACGTTATTTCAAATTCAACTGGTCTTTTTTTATTAATTAAAAAATGAGGATATTTAATATTAGTATCAACATTATGTGTTTGTGAATTTAAGACCATCTTTTTCATAAAATCTAATCCTTCAAGTAAAGATGATTTTCCAGAACCATTTATACCAACAAGACCTACTACTTTTAAAAGTTCTAAATTATTTTGTTTACTAATAAATTTACTTCCAATTTGTTCTTTCGATCTTCTTTCAAAATTCAAAGTTTGTTCTTCTTTGTACGAATTATAATTTTTTATTTTAAAATTTATTATCATAAAAAATCCAAGAAAGATTCATTTATAAATGTTCGTATTTTATATATTATTTATCGGTTTTCTATTAAAATAAAGGAGGAAACTAAAAAATATTAAAAATATTAGCTATAATTAATTATATATAATTTATTATAATAAACCTTATAAATTTCAAATCCTTTTTTAAAGCATCCTTTTAATACTCATTATGGGGGTGTGCTGGAGTGGCCAAACAGGTCAGTTTTGGGAACTGATTGCCAAAGGGCATACGCAGGTTCGAATCCTGTCACCTATGTCTTTGCGAGAGCTTTGTCAAATTATTTTAATATTGTGCAATTTTATATTTTTTTGTATAAAGAGAAACAGAAGCAGAATGACATAAAATACTTATAATGTGTAACTACATTGGATAAGAATCAAAATCCATTTTCTCAGAAAATAATTTTACTTTTTCCCAAGAATGTGATTTTAAAAGATTTGCTTTGCAATGAATTAAATCCCCTTGATGCTTTAAGACCCTATATGTTATATGTGCTCCCACACATTTTAATATCTAAGTAATAAAAAGGATAAACCACGCCTCGCCACATAACATCTTAGGGAAATAGTCCTTTCTTTCCACTATTTTTAATCAATCCTTTGAAAGATGTCCTTATGTGTAGAGTTATATAAGTTAATATATAATAATTGCCACGGGATACGGAAAGTATTGAGGTATTATCTTAGGGAAATAGTCCTTTCTTTAGGAATATGTGCTCACATGCGGGTAGTATTATAGGTTAATATATAATAATTGCCGCCGAATGATATCAAGTATTAGGACATTACTCTCTTTTATGGTTAAATTTTTAATAATGCCCACGCCGGAAGATATATAGATTTGGGAACGCCTTGTTTTATGAAAGAGATAAGAGTCAAGAGTTTATATATATTCATTGTAAAAAACCATAGATTTTTATAGTAAAATCGCCATTTTTTTTTATGGAACTTGAAGGTGCAGAAATACAAAAAGAAAAGGTATCTAACTTAGAAGTTTCTCCCAAAAAGGAACATGTTGAGGAGGATAATCAAGGAATAAACCTTTCAAATCAATTTAAAAAAGATTTTTCAGAAATAAAGACTCAAATAAAGGGAATCCATAAAGAGATACAATCACCAGTAATTCCTAAATTCTTAGATATTTCTCCAAAGTTAAAGGATGTTATTGAGTTATCTATTGAAGTCTGGAAAATGGAAAATAGAGTGCAAAAACTATTAATTGATTCTGAGGAAGGTCAAAAAGAATTTTTTGAAAATTCATTTAATAAAATAAAAAGATATTTAGGTAAACAAGACATTGAGATTTTGGGACACAATCTTCAAAAGTTTAATGAGGGATTGAATGTCGAGGTTTTATCTGTTGAAAGTAGTCAAGAAATAGATGAAACAATCATTAAAGAAACTGTAGAACCAACAGTATTGCATAAGGGACAAGTTGTGAGGAAAGGAAAAGTAATTGTTCTTGAAAAAGAATTGCATAAAGACAAGGAGATAAAAGATGGGGAATAAAATAATTCTTCTTGGGATTGATCTTGGAACTACAAATTCTTCTATTTCAGTAAATATTGACGGAAAAATTGAAGTGATAAAAAAACCAGGAGGGGTTGAATTTACTCCATCTGTATTTGGATTTGGAAAATCTAAAAATAAAATTGTTGGTCAAAAAGCATACGATCAATTATATAAATTTTATTCAGAAGATAATTATAAAAATTTTAAAGCAGAGATAAAAAGAGAAATGGGAACTCCAGGAAAAATCTCTTTTGAGAAGGTTAAGATTAAAATGAGTCCTGAAGAAATTTCTGCAGAAATTCTAAAGAGCCTACTCGAGGATGTATTAAAGAAATATGCAGATATAGATACATCTGCAGCAGTTATTACCGTCCCAGCATCTTTTTCAGTATTACAATCTGAAGCAACAAAAAGAGCAGGAAATTTAGCAGGGTTCAAACATATTATCTTATTACAAGAACCCATTGCAGCTGCAATTTCATATGGATTTGATAAAACAAAGGATGAAAATTGGTTAGTATACGATCTTGGGGGAGGAACTTTTGATGTAGCCCTAATTTCAAGAAGAGATGGAATTTTATCTGTTCTAAGTCACAATGGAGATAATTTTTTAGGAGGTAAAAATATTGATTCAAAAATAGTTGAAAAAATAATCGTGCCAAAAATATTAGAGAAATATTCTATTTCAAATTTTACAAAAAAGAACAAAAAAGTTTTAAACATTTTTTCAAGATTAAAATATTTTGCAGAGACGGCAAAAATTGAATTATCTCAATATAAAAAAACCACCATCGAAATAGATGAAATTGGAAAAGATGAAAAAGGGAAGAAAATTGAGTTGTCCATTGAGATAGATAGAAAGCAATTTGAAGAGATTATTGGCCCCTTAGTGAATAGGACAATCAAATTATCCCTAGATACCTTAAAAGACGCTGGAATTAAACCTTCTGGAGTAAAAAGAATAATTTTGGTGGGGGGACCAACTCAGATACCTTTCATTAAAAATCAGTTAGAAAAGGAAACTGGAATTAAAGTTGATTCTTCTATAGATCCTTTAACTGTCGTTGCGAAGGGAGCGGGAATATATGCCATGAGCAAAGTAATACCTGACAAATTTATTCAAAAAAATAATATTAAAAAAGGGACTCATGAAGTAATACTTAATTATTCTCCCCTAACTTCTGATACTGAAGAATCAATTACCGGAATTATTAAGGGATTGGATAAAAAGGAAGATTACTACATACAAATCCAATCAGACAGTGGAACATTTGCGGGATCAAGGGTGAAAATGAAGGAGGGTAAATTTTTCTATAATCTTAATGTGGAAAAAAATAAGAATAACTTATATTGGATATATGTATTTGATGGTAAGAATAAACCAATAAACTTATCTGAAGATTCTTTTGTTATTGCTCAAGGATTATCTCTAAATGGTGCCCCAATTCCCCATTCAATCGGAGTTGTTGTTGCATCCAGAGATTTATCCAGAAATAAAATGGTTAATACTTGTGAAAAAATCTTTGAGAAAGGATCAATTCTTCCCCTCAAAGAAACTCTTGAGGATTATAAAACATCTAGGAAATTAAAAAAAGGTGAAGATAACTCGTTAGATATAGAAATTGTTGAAGGTGAATCAGAGATTCCAGACAGAAACACTTTTTTGTGCAAAGTGGGAATAAAGGCGAAAGATCTCCCGCACGATTTACCTCTGGGAACTCCAATAGAACTTACATTAGAGATGAATGAATCACGTGAACTTTCAGTTAACGCTTATATCCCGTTAGTTGATATGACTTCCGATGCAAGAAGCACCATTCTTGATGAAAATATAGAAATTTCAAAAATGGAAAAAGAATTAGAAAATCAAAGATCAAGAGTAGAATCAACTCTTGAAGATTGCCCAATAGAAGAAAGAAAAAAAATCGTAGATAAGGTTCAATCTATTTCTCAAAGTGTAGAAAATTCTGATTCCGACGAAGATGAAAAACGTAAAGCAAATAAGGAAATTAAAGATTTAAAAATTATGTTGGATGAAGTTGAGGAAGAAAAGGCAATCCCCCAACTTACTATGGAATATGGGGAACTTGAAGAAAACGTCAAAAAGATAATCAAGGAGTATGCAGATCAGGAGCAAAAAAAAGACTTTGAACAACAATTAAAAAATATTAATGTTGATTATAAAAAAGCCACAAAAACAAAAGATAAAATTTTATTGATCAGAGCACTTGAACAATTGCATCAATTGAGAATAGTTACACTTTTTTCAAATCCAAATACTTGGGTAGATCAATTAAGGGAAATAGTTCAGAATGGAAATTTTATTAATGAAAAGGAAGCACAGTATTATATTACTAAAGCAGAGCAGGCAATTAAAAATAACAATCTTGACGAATTAAAAAGGTGCATTCATCAATTACAGCTCTTAATGCCTCCAGAGGAACAAGAAAAAATTAAATTGTCTGGAATTATGCGGTGAAATGGTAAATCCCTTAAAGAATAATGGCTATAGGATACTCGGTTTAGACATTAGTGCATCTCAAAAAGAAATTCTTAAAAGATACAAAGAAATCATTAACAGATTAAAAATTGATGATCAACCAGAGTATGACTTAGATTTTAAGGTAGGTAAAACGCTGCGTAATGAAACTTCGGTCAATAATGCTTTAAAATCATTACAATCTCCAAAAGATAATTTTAGAGAATATTTCTTTTGGTTCCAAACAAATTCCAAATCTGAAGAATTGACCTTCAAGCATATTGCAGAAGGAGAAATTGACAAAGCAATAGATAATTGGAAAAAATTAGTGAGAAAGGCTCAAAATTTATCCTCCTATTTTTATAAAAAAAATCTAGCCATTTTTTATTCTCTTCTTTTATTTGAAGAAGATAATGATGAATATCTTAATGAATCTATAAAACTCTGGCACGAAATTACTAATTCAGATAAATTTTGGGAAGGATTATTTAAAAAATATAGACAACAAAACGAAATAACAGCAAATTTAGAGGCATTAGATAATTTCAAAAAGAATATAATAAATAATCTTTCAGAGATTTATTCTGACTTATATAAACTCCATAAGGAAAATAAATACCTTAAAAAATTTAGAGAAATTTTTGAGACCTATGGAAAGAAAACAGAGAAAAATTTATCTAAACAAACATATAACGTTTTATTAAACCAGTTAGAGGAGCTTCAAAAGTTTAACGAACGGAACAATAAAGGAATTGGTGAAAAAGATTTGGAATCAATTAATGGAATTATTAAATCTATTCAATTTGAATTAGTTAATCTTAAAAAAATTGGATTATATGAAAATAATGAGACCAAGATTATAAGGGACCATCTTTCTGAGAGCATAAGATTAATAGGAGTAAAACTGCATAATGATGCCGAAGAATTTCAAGAGGCGGTAAACTTAATTAAGATTTCTATAGATTTATGTGGAACAGATAGTTTAAGGGCAAGATTAAAATCTGAATTAAAGATTATAAAAGAAAATCCTGCCAACAAATGTTGGTTCTGCGGATTATTCCTGAAAAAAGGCGAAGAAGAAAACTTTTTACATGAAGCATGGTATAAAGTTGTTGATAGAGAAAGTCAATTTTTTGGAGGAGACAAAGTGCGTTTTAATAAATTTGATTTAATTACACCTCGTTGTAAAAAATGTTCTGAAATTCACGGAAAAAGAGAATATTATAACGGGATTAGGATTTTTTTGGGCGTTGCTGTTGGGATAGGTTTAGTATTTATCTTACCTTTCATAATATCTCTTCTTTTAGGAATTGCAACTTATTTTATTTTGAAAGGCATAAATTTCCCAAAAATTGAAAAAAATGATGTAAAGAATAAACGTGAAAGAGAGGAATATCCTCCTTACAAAGAATTGGAACGCGAAGGATGGTCTAAAGGGGAGGAACCGAGTAATTAAAAAATGGTGCCCATCACAAAACCTGCGTTATATAATGGATTTAAGATTAGAGAAGGGTTAGCGATAAAGAACAAAATAGATAGAATTTATTTTTCGGAGGTGTATGCTCTTTCAGATTCATCTTATCTTTATTTATTTCTTACCCTTGACCCTAATGAGGCAGTTAATAGATCAAACAAATATGAGGTGTTGAAAATAAATGGGGGAGATAAAGAATATCTTGGAGTCATAGTTAAAAATTTTATTAAATCAGAGATACCCACAATACGAGAAGAATTAACAAATTTAAAGGGTTTTGAATGTGTTGCAGGAATGGATCAATTAAAACAACAGTTAACAGAGGAGGTTATCAATCCGCTGCAACATCCAGAAAATTTCAAAAAATTTAAAGTTTCGATACCTAATGGGATCATCTTACACGGTCCCCCTGGATGCGGAAAAACTTTTATTGTAAGAAAACTTGCAGAAGAATTAAATTACGATTTCTTTGAAGTTAAACATTCTGATTTAGCAACACCCTATATACATGGGTCTGTAAATAATATTGGAAAAGCCTTTGAAATAGCAAAACAAAATTCCCCTGCAATTATCTTTTTTGATGAAATTAGTGCATTGGTCCCGGATAGAAAAAATTTATCAGATTCATCTTCCCATAAGGAAGAGGAAGTTAGCGAATTTCTTATGCAACTTAATGATGCTGCAGAAAACCAAATTTTAGTTGTTGGAGCAACAAATTATATTGAAAGAATTGATCCGGCAGTTTTAAGACCAGGAAGATTTGATAAAAAAATTTATGTCTCCCCTCCAGATTCTGAAGCAAGAAAAGCTCTTTTTAAAATTGGACTCTCAAATAGACCCTACGATAAGAATATTAAATTTGAAAAATTAGCCAAATTAACTAAAGGATTTACTTCTGCAGAAATAATTAAAGAAGTTGTTGAATCTTCCGCAAGAATTGCAGCAAATCTCAATAAAGACCTTATTGATCAGAATATTATTGAAAATGAAATTTCTAGAGTTAAACCAAATATCTTAGTGAAGGATTAGAAAAATATTTTGCTTTAGGGGGTATTGAGTCCAAGTTAAAAATATTTTAAGAATTGCCCAATATCTAAGTAATAAAAAGGATAAACCACGCCTCGCCACATAAGATTAGGGAAATGTCCTTTCTTTAGGAATATGTGCCCACATGCGGTAGATATCTAAGTTAATATATGATAATTAACACTGAACACTATTGAATATAGGAACACTTCCTCAAAAACTTTATTAATTAGGAGTTTGACACACCATATTTTATGATGTGCCCATGCGGGGTAGTATTATAGGTTAATATATGATAATTAACACCGAACACTATTGAATATAGGAACACTTCCTCAAAAACTTTATTAATTAGGAGTTTGACACACCATATTTTATGATACACACCGCACACCCAATATCTAAGTAATAAAAAGGATAAACCACGCCTCGCCACACAACATCTTAGGGAAATAGTCCTTTCTTTAGGAATATGTGCTCACATGCGGGGTAGTATTATAGGTTAATATATAATAATTGCCGCCGAATGACATCAAGCATTAGGACATTCCTCTCTTTTGTTGTTAAATTTTCATATTTATCTCAAAAGAATTATAAACTTCTCTTTTTTATTTATTATATGGGAAGACTCAAGTTTAATAGGCTTGCAATTATAGGTTTAATCTTTATAATTCTTGGATTTATAGGAAAAATTGTTCATGCAAGTCAAATTTCTCTAAGTTTTTCATATTTTTTTATTGCTATGGGTTTTATAATCATTTTTATTGGAATCGGAAAGAAATTAAGAGAATGGGTGGGATTAGATTAAAATAAGACGAAAAAGAAAACAAAAAGAAACCTTAAAATATTTTTTGGAGTTATATTTGGGATAATTCTTATAGAGCTTTTAAATTATTATTTAAAAATTGATACATATAAACTTCTTATTATATTAATCATAATTGGATTAGTTTATGAATTAATAATTTGGATAATTAAAAAATTATTTTAGCATCTTAACTCTGTTTGAGTTTTAGGACATCGAGGATCACGTGAAATGGAATGGCAATCTAAAAGTTCTGCTTTAGTAAGAGGTGGACAATAAGGTTCATCAGATTCAACTTCAAAAGGAAAATCTATTTCAGGGACTCCTGTTTCATAATCAAAATCTTCTTCAAATTCAATATTATAATAACTATCTTTTTCATAATCAAAATCTTCTTCAAGTTCAATGCCATATTTTCTCACAATTTTCCACCAAAGATCATATTGGCTTGAACTCAAATATCCTCCATTTGCTTCGCTAATCTCGTTTAAACTAATCCATTTAAGTACATCATTATACTCTTCTAAAACTGAATCAAAAGAATACCCTCCACTTACCATGATAATTTCATCTGGAGATTTTAATTTTCCAACACCTACATAATCCCCTGTATCATCTGTAATAATTGAAGGTGTTGTTGCTTCAATAAAACAATATCCCGAATCCTTGTAATCATATTGAGAAGGACATTTTATTCCAACTGCTCTATGACTTTGCAAGTTAAATTCAAAGGTTGAAACGCCAAAACCTAATTCTCTCAATAAAAAAGCTAATAATTCTGATTTCTCTCCACATACTCCTTCCATATCATAAATAACTTCGTAAGGATATTTTCCAGTTAAATCATCAAAATAAGCTCCTCCCCAATCATAAGGAATATTCTGCACAATACTTATGGCTATCCTTGCTTGATCATCTTTGTTTGATGTAACTTGCCTTATTTCATTAACTAAAGGAAGAAGTAACTCCTTTTGATTTTTTTCATCTAAACTCTTCATTATAAAATCTTTAGTTGTTGGTTCCGAATAGTAATAAGATATGCTACGGGACAAACTTGCAAGATAATTATTCATGCCCCCATAAACTTCATAATTTAAAGTTTCCTTTTTACCATCTAAAATATAATTTAATTTAACAGTTTTAGGGTTTGTTTGGTATTTTGAAATACATTGTTCTCCACTTTTTATATAATCTCCAGAAGGACACCCACACAAAGAGGCTTTCTCTATTAAAGTCCCACTAGAGCAATAAAGAGGTTTAACTGCTGAGCATTCTGAATAAACTGTTCCATCTTCACACTTAGGAATTTCGAAACAAGTGTCCCATTCAGATTGATAACCTAGAGGGCATCCACATTGAGATGAGTTTTTTATTAAATCTCCATCAAGACAAAAATAAGGTTTTTCTTCAGAGCATCTTTTATACCATGTTCCATCTTCACAAGTATCAATAAACTTTGCATAGAAACCAGTAAGGTAAATAATTAAAATTAAAAAAATAGGAATTAAAAACCAATATCTTTTTAAAATTCTTAAGAAATTTAATCTTTTCTTTTTTTTATGAGATTCTTTTCTAGAAAGATTTATAATTTTAACCACATTAGAATATTCCTTCCCATATTTAGAATTCTTTGATTCTTTTTTTGGTTTACTTTTCACTTTTTTATAAGGGATGTAAGGTTTATGTTCTTTAATCTTAGGAAATTTGTGTGTTTTAGGTTCTAACTCACTTTTTAAGATTTCTTCCCATCTCTTCTTATTTTCTTCAAAAGAATTCAAACCCACACAATTATGGTCTTCAGGAAGATAGTGTTTAGAACAAAAAGTGTTTCCACAGAACCTACATTTAAAGGGCAAACCATCGATTTCCCTATTACAAAAATCACAATCTGCCATGTATGTTAAAGGGAAATGTAGTTTTTATTTTTTTCTAAACCTTAACTTTAGAATCTTTAATAATTTTTATAAATAAACTTTCTATTTAGAATAAGTTCATCCCTCATTACATTTATTGTTTTTTACCCTGTTTTATTGGACGATTTTCAACGATTTTAATATTCAAGGTGTCTAAGTATAACTTTTTACTTTTTCTTAGAAATTTGTTTTTGAATATCTTCTTTCCATTTTAAAAGCTTCTCTGCTTCTAATTTTTCTTTATCTTTTTCTCTTTGTTCTCTTTCAAGTTCTTTTTCTTGAAGCAACATCAATTGAGTTTTGATTTCATTATTTTCTTTCTCTATTTTTTGAATAGCAACTTGTTCTATATCTTCTTTAACTTCTTCATCTCCTTGTTCACGACTAATATAAACATCAGGAACATCAGAGGAAAATGTCCAACCATATCTATAAACTAAACTTTGTCTTGATCTTAGTTTCATAGCATAGTAAGAAGCAGAACTCTTACGGAAAATATGAAAATGAACCCTTTTCTTTAAAACTTTCTCTCCTAATCTAGTTAAGAATACACGAATAGAATCATAAGTCTTATCATATACAGGGGCTTTTGGGTCACTATTATCTAATTCTGCAAGATAATTTCTTATCGATTCTGTACTATTTTTCCAAAAGAAACCAATATTTCTTTCCTTTGTTTTTGAGTATTCTTCTTTAATTAGTATTTTATAATAAGAAAAACTTTGGGAAGGTTTACTAATGTCTTCAAATCTTATATTAAGAAATTCACTTGCTCTTAAACCCCCATCAAAAAGAACACAGATTAAGAATCTCTCTTGATTATTTTTACAAGCATTATATAATTTAATTATTTCTTCTTCTTTTAGATATTCTACTGACTTCCTTGGTACTTTCACAACAAACCATGATTTAAAACCACCATATTTTTTTGGGTTAACAAATTCTAAAAACCTTATTAAGATTAATTCCATTTCTCTTTGAGATGTGGGAGCATAAGGTTTTTTATTTCTTGATTTAATTTTCCCAGATTTTAAATCTTGCTTTAAATTTGTTAAATCTGCTTTGGTTAATTGGTTCAACTGCTTTTTTTTAATGTGTTTGTAAGCCATACTCAAAGCATCTATATATTTTCTTTCAGTATTTTCTGAGATATCTGTTCCTCCGTTAAGTTCTCCATTCTTAGCCATAGCAATAAATTTCTTTATTTTAGAGAATTCTGTTCCAGAAACTTCTTTCAAGTCTTTATATCGTGTATCAAGTTTAAGATCTTGCAATTGTATTTTTTGTTTACTCATCTTTCTATACTCTTATGATAAAAGTGTGTAAATAAAAAGAAAAAGGCTTTTATAAGTCTTTTGCTAAACCGAACACTTGTGTTAAGGGCGGAAGGGGAGAGTTGAACTCCCTTTTTGCGGACCACAACCACACGTCATAACCGTTAGACCACAACCGCCATATATTTAATAAAGAAGAATCTAATTTAAAAGGTTTTTTAAAATCAGCACAGCTAAAGAAATCTTTTCTTTTATTTGTGATGGGGACAACCCCAAAGTTTAGCTGTCATAGTTTTATTGTGTAAAAAGAGTTTTTAAAATTAACTATTAAAATTCTTCAACAATTGAATTAGGGCAAAGGTCTTCTCCACCTCTATCATTTATAAAATAAGCAGTCATTTCAATTTGATTAGCATCTAAGACACCTGTAGAATCAATAGTAAGGTTAGTCTTTGTTGCAAGAGGAGTAAGTTTATAACCAAAATCTATTGGTTCACTATATTTTGTTCCATTAGATAAAACAAATTTTACTCCTGTAGAATTTTCTCCATTAGCTGTTCTACTTAAAGTTATATCATAATTTTCACCATCAGCAACAACTCTTCTCACAGTTAAATCAACATCACGACATTTTTGAGCTAATTCAACCTGTTCAACACTTCCTTGGATAACATTCTTAATAACAACCCAAATAATCCCAAGAGCCACAATTACTAATAAGATTATAATTAAAGTAGTTATAACAGCAGACATACCTCTCTTTTTCATAGTAAATAATAGATAAAGACATTTAAAAAGATTTCTGAAAATGAAAAGCATTTTAAACTTAACTTTTTTGAATTTAACATGAAACAAAAATATGAATTACTTGCACCAGTAGGAGATTTTCCTATGCTTATTACAGCCATAAAAGCAGGAGCAGATGCAGTTTATTTCGGATTAAAAGAATTTTCAATGAGGCAAAGTGCAAAAAACTTTACAATTAAAGATTTAGATAAAATAGAAAGAATTTGCAAACCAAAAAACATAAAGCGATATTTAACTTTAAATGTAATAATTTATGATAGTGAAATTAAAAAAATAAATAAAATTCTAAAAAGAATAAAAAATAAAGTTGATGCAATTATTTGTTGGGATTTATCAGTAATCCAACTTTGCAAAAAACATAAAATACCTTTTCATATTTCAACACAAGCCTCTATTTCAAATATAGAATCAGCAAAATTCTACAAAAATTTAGGAGCAGAGAGAATTGTTTTAGCAAGAGAATTAAATTTAAAACAAATAAAAAAGATTTCAAAGAAAATAAACATTGAAACATTTATTCATGGAGCAATGTGTGTTTCTATTTCAGGCAGATGTTTTATGTCTCAATTTTTATTTAATAGATCTGCAAATAGAGGAGAATGTATTCATCCTTGCAGAAGAAGTTACATAATCAAAGATAAACAAGAAGGATATGAGTTAGAAGTTCAAAATAATAAAGTTTTATCAGCAAAAGATTTATGTGCATTACCTTTTATAGAAAAGTTAAAAAAAGCAGGAATTAAAACATTTAAAATTGAAGGAAGAAGTAGAGATCCAAGATATGTTGATACTGTTGTAAGAGTATATAGAAAGGCTTTAGATAAAAGATTAACCAACACAGAAATTAAAGAATCAATAGATGAATTAAAAAAAGTTTATAACAGAGGTTTTTCTTCTGGATTTTATTTAGGAGTTCCAACTTCTGATGATTTTGCAAAAGTAGAACACAGTGCAGCAACAGAGAAAAAACATTTTGTAGGAAAGATAAATCATTATTTCCCAAAAATTCAGGTTGCAACAATTAAATTAGTTTCAGAATTAAAGGTAGGAGATGAAATAGTTGTTATAGGAAAAACAACTGGTTTAGAAAAAGCAAAAGTAGAAAGATTAGAAATAAAAAACAAACCAATCAAAAAGGCCATAAAAGGTCAGGAAGTTGGTTTAAAACTTCCTAAAGTTAGAAAACAAGACCAAGTCTATAAAATTATAAGATAATTCTATATATCCAATTTTCCAAATTTAAAAAAAGATAAGAGTTAAAAAAAAATAAAATAAAAACTTAAAACTCTTTTGTTACTGTTTGGCAAAGATGTTCTGTTCCTAAATCATCTATGAAATAAGCAGTCATCTGTAGTTCAGTAGCATTTGCAACATTTGTCGCAGCAGTAGTAGCGCCTGTTTTTGTTTCTAATTGTGCTATAGCAATACCAAATTCTGTAACATCAGTATAATCTGTTGAATTACCAAATACTAATTTTACTCCTGCAATATCATCCCCCATTCCTGTTCTACTTAAAGTAACAGTATATTCATCCCAATTAGCACCTGAAGTATCTATTTTTACAGCTTGTATTTCAACTGGTCTACATTTCTCTGCCCACTCTACTTGTTCTTTACCACTGTTAATAACATTTTTAACAACTACCCAAATAATCCCAAGAGCTACAATTACTAATAAGATTATAATTAAAGTAGTTACAACAGCAGACATTCCTTGTTTATTTTCCATCATATCAACCTCCTTTCATTACGTGGATTATAATTTAACTAAATAATTCATCTTTAAAAATGTTTTTATTCTCGACTATTCCTGTTAAACGCATTTAATAACTTAAAATACTCTTCTTTATCAAT
>Ga0307992_1000491_pt1 | contig 25127 bp, 34 predicted proteins | sample EllFjometagen133_FD_203162 | JGI IMG/M metagenome (GOLD analysis project Ga0307992, IMG submission 203162) | Marine microbial communities from Ellis Fjord, Antarctic Ocean - #133 | ecosystem: Environmental > Aquatic > Marine > Unclassified | place: Southern Ocean | collected 2014-10-08
AATTATGAAAAGGGGATGTTTATCTTCAAAAAAGATAGTATTGAAAGGGGGTATATTAAATTATGAATAAAAAAAACGTAATGGTTTTATCTGTTTTAATGCTATTTGCTTTTTCTTTTATGTTTAGTTTTGTTGAAGCTGCTCAAGGTCTCGATCAAGATTGTAATCGAGGTATTATTGCTACTCTTCTAGGACAAAATTGTGCTAAAGGATTATATTGTGAAACAACTTCGTTTGAACCTGCAGATGGATATTCTGGTAGATGTAAAACGGATTATTACGAAACATTAGAAAGAGGTTCTCCAATAATTCAGTTGGATAAAGTATTTGATTCAAATACTGGAAAAGATCCTCAATTGTTTGACAGAATTTTAGTATTTATTCTTGTTAGCGTAGTAATGTTTGGAATTTTTGATAAAGTTTCTATTTTTGGGAAGAAAAACAAATGGATTAATTTTGTGATTGGAGGTGTTCTTGGTTTGATTGGTGTAAGATTTTTACCTGATGATATAATTATTGGATTATCTACTCCTACAACAGCATTAACAGCCTTAATATTTGCTGGACTACCTTTTTTAGCAGTATATTTTATAGCTAATACAAATTTTACCGATAATAAAGGTAATAATACGGTATTTCCAAAATTTATTTGGTTAGCATATTCAGTTTTTGTTTTAATAATGTCTATTATTAATTATGTAAAAACTCCGAATTTAGCTACTTTATTAATTGGGATTGTTTTTGCTATACTAGGATTTGTAATGATGGCAACAATTAGTACTAAACTAATTAGACAAGCTAAAAAGGATGGTAATACAATTTCTGCATCTGCAAAAGGTGGTAGAACAACATCTTTGCTAAAAATATTAACAGCTCAAGAAAAAGATCTTAATATGTTAATTGAAGCAGGATCAAATATAAAACCTGATGATGATGCGGCAATAAAAATAAATGCAGATTTAACAGAAGATGCTTCGGAAAGAGTTAAAAGGACAAAAAAAGCATTAGAAAAGCTAGGTAAAAAATTTACTGCTTAAATCCTTATTTTTTATTTTTTATTTTTTATTTTTTATTTAAAACTATAGATGTTATTATGCAAAATTATATAAAATTATAATAATTTATGAAGGTACTTAAAATTTTATTATTCCTGATAGCAATGGAACTATCTATAATAAAAATATTCCAACTTCTTATTATAGAATCTCATCTTTGGCAGATTCAATGTTATTCTTATTAACTATATCCATAGTCTTTGCTCTTTGTCCTTCTAACTTAGCATTTAATACTTCATCTTTTGCTTTTTCATGTCCTATAATATTCTTAAAAATATTCAATCCAACAATACTTAAAATAATAATCACTATAACAACCCAAAATCTTCTTGTCGCAAATATTGTAGTTACATCTACACCACTCATTATATAACTATAAGCAATATTTACACTACCACCTCTCCATCCAATTAATGCCATTGCTGTTGCTGCTAAAAATTGTTGCCATTTCTTTTCTAAAAAAGGGATTAGTCCTAGTATCAAAAATAATGTATAAAATAATACTGATAAAAGCATTAAATATATTACAAATTGTTCTAAAGTTGGTTCTTCGTTTGTTATTTTAAAAAATTGATTCATTACTGGTTTTAAAAAATCTGGCAAAGGTGTCTTTACATATGAGTTCTTAACCTTATCATATTCTTGCTTAAAATCGCTTCCAATATTTTCTAATTCTATTTCTTCTTGCGGTTCTAATCCTAAAAAATCTGCTTTAACATTCTCCTTTGCAGTTATTAAAATAATGCTAAAAATTAATAAAGATATTAATAAAATCAAATTCACCTTTTTATTCATAATATATTTTAGTTAATTTTATTTATATTTGTTTTGATTAATTTTATAAAGTATTATTCGTTTGTTTTGTTATGGATAAGAGCAGATTATTTGCATTCTTTTTTATTTTTTTACTTAGTTTTTCAATTGTTAGTGCTATTAATAGCGATATGAGTAGTGAGGTTGATCAGATTGAAAGTGTTCTTGATAAAGTTGACGATATTTATGATGTTGATAATCAGGAATTTAATCCTGATACTATTGAATTTGGAAAGAGTGCTGCAAACGAAAGAATTAATATTATTAATGATTGGTTAGACGAAAATGCTAGTTGGTTAAGCTTTATTCTTAGGATGACTCCTCAATTAAGCTGGTTATTTTTTATTAATTTCTATTTTTTTCTATGGTTTGTTGTTTATGTGTTTTGGGAATCTCCAAAATATGTTGAAATTTTTAATGATAATCAAAATAAGTGGTTAACTAGATTTATTGGGCTTATCGTTATGAGCGCATTTTTAGCATTGAATGCTACGGTTATTATATCAAATGGTGTTTTAGCATTCATAAGTGTCTTAAATAATGTTATTGGAAAGACAATCATTGCTGTTTTAATTGGGTTTGTTTTATTTATTGTATTATCTATAATTGCACCTACTCTTGTCATTAAAATAATTAAGACTATTAGAAAAGTTAAACAGGTTAAAGGGGTCGTTAAATCTGGAGTTGCTGGTTCTAAGGAAATTAACAATTCTTTAAATGAAGTTGAAAAAATTAAAGAAGAATTTAATCACCAACTTGATATTGCGAAAGGTCGTAATCAAGGTTTCGATAAATGAATTATAATTTTACTTTAGATTTATGTTTTTTTAAAAATGTTGTAAAAAATAATGCTGTTAATTTTGTATAATTATTTGGATGTCTTGTAACTAATTCTAATGTTTTATTCATGTAAGGGATTGAATATAATGATCCGATTGAAATATCAAAAATTATAATTACAAGTGCTGTAATTAATGCTACTAATACGCTAATTATTATCCAAACAAACATATTAAATTTATTGATTTTTTGTTTTTAAGTTTTTGGATTCAAAAGTTTTTTAAATTAAGATATCCCTATTATGTTATTGCGCTGGTAGTTAAGAGGTATAATCCAACGTTGCCAACGTTGTGTCCCGGGTTCGATTCCCGGCCTGCGCATATTGTAATTACAAAAAGATGCTATGGAGAAATTAAACTTATTTTTTGTAGAAATAATAAATTATAGAAAGGTTATTGGTTAAATGGATTTTATTATTAAAGAATTAACAATTGATTTATTGCAGTTAAATGGATTGTTGGAAACTTTATCTCACATGAGAGAAACAGGAAACATCTCAATAGAGAATAGAATTAAAATATTAAAAAAAATAAATTATCAAGATAGTCATATTTTTGTTGCAATTAATAATACTGAGATTATTGGAACCTCTACTGTTTTAATTGAACAAAAATATATTCGGAATGGTGCATGTGTATGCCATATAGAAGATGTCTCTGTGAATAAGAGGTTTATTGGTTTAGGAATCGGTAAATCTGTGATGAAGGAAAGTATAAAGTATGCAAAAAAACGTAATTGTTATAAAATAATTTTAGATTGCTCAAATGAGGTAAAACCATTTTATGAAAAATTTGGATTTAAAAAAGAAGATAATCATATGAGAATAAATTTATGATATATTTACCAAAAAGTTTATAAACAAATAATTCAGTTAATAAATATTAGAGAAAAGAAATGAAGAAAATATTATTACTTTCTCGAAAATTATAAAATATGGCAGAAAACAGAAAAATAGTTATTCCTGGAGAAACAATAGTTACTGGTGGTAATTATTTACCTAGTGATGGAACTTATAGAGATAATGAAGATGTTGTTGCTATGAAATATGGTTTGGCTTCTATTGATGATCAAAGAGTTAAAGTTATTCCTTTATCTGGAAAATATTTCCCTAGAAGAGGTAATACAATTATTGGGACAATTGTTGATATCACAATGAATGGTTGGTTAATTGATTTTGGTGCTCCTGGAAAATCATTTTTATCTTTGAATGAAGTACCTAGATATATTAATAAGAATGAATTGAGAGATTTTTTAGATTTTGGAGATAGTGTTGTTGTTAAGATTTGGAATATTGGAGCTAGAGGGATTGATGTTTCTATGAAAATGAGAGGATTTGGAAGAATTGAAGGTGGAATGTTAATTGATGTTAATCCAAATAAGGTTCCTAGAATTATTGGTAAGGAAGGTAGTATGGTAAGATTAATTAGAGGAGCTACTAATTGTAATTTAACTGTTGGTCAAAATGGTAAGGTTTGGATTAGAGGAGATTCTTTAGATAATGAAATTAATGTAAGAAAGATTGTTGAATATATTGTTGAGAATTCTGCTATTAGCGGATTAACTGAAAAAGTAGAAAATTTTATAAAAGGATTAGGATTGACTGTTGTTAAAGAAGAGAGAGCTCCTGTTTCTGAAGAAGTTAAGGGTGAAGAAATTGTGAGTAATGATGAAAATAAATCATCAGAAGATAGTATTAAGGATGAAAAAGTTGAAGAAGTAAAAATGGAGAAAACTGAATAAAATGGTAGAATCTTTATATAAAAAACGAATTGATGGAAGAGCTTTTAATGAGTTGAGACCGATTAAGACTAAAGTTGGAATTATTCCTTCTGCTGATGGTTCAGCTATGTTTGAAACTGGTGGAACAAGAGCTATTGCTGTTGTTAGAGGTCCAAGAACTTTACATCCACAACATATGCAAGATTCAAAAACTGGTATTTTAAGAGTTAATTATGGTATGATGCCTTTTTCTGTTTGGGATAGAATAAGACCTGGACCTTCTAGAAGAAGTGAAGAAATATCTAAAGTCTGTGAATGGGCATTAAGTTCTGTTTTGGATTTATCTGCTTTCCCAAATTCTGTTGTTGATGTTTTTATTCAAATCCCTCAAGCTGATGCTGGTACTAGAGTTGCTGGATTGAATGCTGCAGCTATGGCTTTAGCTGATGCTGGATTACCTATGAAAGAAATGATTTCTGCTATTGCTGTTGGTAAATGTGATAGAACTTTAGTTGTTGATGTTGATAAGGCTGAAGAAGATTTTCATGAAGGTGAAGGACCTACTGATATTCCTGTGGCTATTACTTCTAGAACTAAAAATGTTGCATTACTTCAATTAGATGGTAAGATTTCTGTTAGTGAATTAGCTGAAGCTATTGAAATGGCTAAAGTTGCTTGTGGAGATATTTTAAAAGTACAAATGGAAGCTTTAAAAAATAGAAAAGGTGGTGATGATAATGAGTAAAGTTATTATACCTAAATTACAAGTTGAAAGAATTATTTCTGCTTTGAAAGAAAATAAAAGATTGGATGGTAGAAGTCCTTTAGAATATAGAGATATTAAAGTTGAAAGGAATTTAAGTAATAGTGCTGAGAGTTCTGTATCTGTAAAAATTGGTAAAACAGAAGTTTATTGTGGAGTTAAGATGGCTGTTACAACACCATATTCTGATTCTCCTAATGCTGGAACTTTTATGATGACTGCTGAGATGCATCCTATGGCTTCTAATAATTTTGACATGGGTAGACCAGGAATTAATGCTATAGAACTTGCTAGAGTGATTGATAGAGGTATTAGAGAATCTGGTTTTATAGACTTTGAAGGTTTATGTATTAAAGAAGGTGAAAAAGTTTGGCAAGTTTTTGTTGATGTTATTATTGTAAATGACGATGGTAATTTATTTGATGCTACTGGTTTAGCTGCTTTAATTGCTCTTGGAAGTGCGAAATTACCTGTATATGATAAAGAAGAAGATAAATTAGAACATGAATTGAGTAATATTCCTTTACCTCTAAATAAAGAATTAATGTCTTTTAATATGACTTTATATAAAGTTGGTGATAAAATAATTGTTGATCCTTCAAGAGAAGAAGAAGAAATTTCAGATTATAGATTGAGTGTTGCTTTTGGAGATAATGATGGTGAAGCTAGAATTACAGCTTTACAAAAAGGGAGAGCTGGAGTTATTAATACTGAAGATATGAAAAATATTTTGAAGGTTGTTGAAGATAAATTTGCAACTATGTTTCCTAAGGTTAAAACATTTGTTTGGGATGAATAAAAAGATGGCTGAAAAACAAGAATTTACTAAGTATGAGAGGGCTCGAATTATTGGTGCTAGAGGTTTACAAATTTCTATGGATGCTCCTTTATTAGTTAAGATGAATAAAGAAGAATTGAATGGTATTAATTATGATCCTTTAAAAATTGCTGAGAAGGAATTAGATAGTGGAAGTCTACCTATTACTATTAATCAACCTATCCCAAAAAGACAAGAAGATGATATTAAGAAAGTAAAAATTGAAGAACAAACTCCTTCTGATGAATCTAAGATAAAAGCAGAAGAACAATTGGAGGCTGATATTGCTGAAAGTGGTGAGATGATGCAACTTAATGTATCAGATGATGATTCTGTGAGTAAAGACGTTTCTAAAAATGATTTAGAATAATTTTCAATTAATTTAATAAAGGTAATTTTCTTATTATTTTTAAGGTGATATATGTTGAATGTTAATTATTTAGAACAGCTTATTCTTTCTATGGAAAAAGGTGTTCTAAAATTAGAAGAGTATGAAAAAAATAGCAATATAAATGGTATTAATCAAGCTAAAGTTTTTCTTATGTCTATTTATACTGAAATAAATAAATTTCTTGGTGTAAAATGATAAATGAATTAAAAGATATAATTTCTAAAGAGAAAAATATTATTAATTTAATAAAAAATAATCCAACTCGGGAGAATATTAATTCTTTTATGGAATTGAATTCTAAAATTCCTAATTTGTTATATCCACCTATTATACCAGAAGAAATTCTAGAACCTATTAATCAAGAAATAATCATAAAAAAGGAGAAGACTGTAGATTCTTCTTTTTTAACATCTAAAAGATTAGCAATGATTTCTAATAAACTGTTTAGGACACAATCAGAAAAAGTTTTACCTAAATTTGAAAAACTTAGTGGAGATTTAAAGAAAGGTAATATTAGTGTTTTATTACAAACATATATTTCTATTGTATTTTTTATAACTTGTTTCGCTTTTATTTTTAGTGGTGTTGTTTTTTCTTTGTTGTTAATATCTGGGATTATTGAGTGGATTTATTTTTGGATTCCTTTCTGTATTGCTGGTTTAATATTCGGAGCTTTTATATTATATCCAGGAAGGGAAGCATCTAGTATTCAGAAAAAAATCAATGCAGAATTACCTTTTGCTACTATTCATATGTCTGCCATTGCTGGTTCTGATATGGACCCTGTGAAAATATTCCAAATCATTGCTGCTTCTAAAGAATATATGAGTATTGGTAAGGAATTAAAAAAAGTGTTAGCTCAGATTAATATTTATGGATATGATTTACTGACTGCTTTGTCTAATGTTTCTAAGACAGTTTCTAATGTAAAATTATCTGAATTGTTTTCTGGACTTGCTACAAATATTTCTAGTGGTGGTTCATTGAAAATTTATTTGGAAAAGAAATCTGAGGGTTACTTAAATGATTACAAATTGATTAGAAAAAATTATATTGAAATGGCTGGAACTTTCATGGATATTTATATTTCTATTTTAATTGCTGCTCCCTTAATTTTGATGCTGATGTTTATCATTATGAATGTTGCTGATTTGAATGTTGGTGGGATGTCTTTGAATGCTTTACTTTTTTTGACGATTGCTGTTGTAGCTATTCTAAATATTGTTTTTATGGTTGTACTAAATTTGAAACAACCGGAGATGTAAATGAAATTTGAAAAAAAACAATTTATTGGGATTATCTTTGCAATTATTATGGCTGGAATTTCTGGTATATTTATTGAGAAGATAGGTGAATCTTTATTCTATTTTATATTAGTTATTTCATTTATTGTTGCTGTTTTGCCTTTTATTACAGCACTTATTACCCAACAGGGCCATCAGAAAGAAAAGGAAAGTAAGTTTCTTGAATTTACTAGAGATTTGGTTGAGGGAGTTAAAACTGGAACTCCAATAAATAAAGGTATTATTAATTTGCAAGATAGAAACTATGGAACATTATCTCCTCATATTAAAAAATTAGCTAATCAAATTGGTATTGGTATTGGTCTTGATGGTGCTTTGAAAACTTTTGCGAAAGAAGCCAAAAGTATTGTTATTTCTAGAGCTGTTACATTGATTTCTGAAGCTCAAAAAGCTGGTGGAGATATAGGTAATATTTTGGAATCTGTTTCACAATCTGTAAATCAAACTGAAGAATTAAAGAAAGAACAAAAGTCTTCTGTTTCTAACTTGGTTGTCCAGGGTTATATAATATTTTTAGTATTTATTGTTATTATGTTAGTTCTTCAGTATGCTATTTTGCCTATTGCTACTGGTTTTAATGGTGAGGATAGTGGTCTTCTTGGTGGGGATGAGAATGTTCAACCTCCTGAAGATGATGAGGATATCTCTTTGCCTCTTTTTATTTTATTGTTAGTTCAATCTATTTTTGCTGGATTAATTATTGGTAATATTTCTGAGGGAAAAGTTATGAGTGGTATTAAACATTCGTTTATTTTGTTAACTATTACTCTTGTTGTAGTTACTGGAGCCAAAGTTTTGTTAGGATAATTTATTTAAACTCATAATGATACTATTGATTATGAAAAAAGATAAAAGAGGTGTTAGTAATCACGTTGAGATGATACTTGCGAGCGTTTTGTTTATTACTTTTTTCTTTTTTGTGATGATTTTCTTACAACCTTATAAAAATGATAGTCTAAGCCTTTCTGTTGTTGATAGTACGTATTATGTGATTGATGATATGATTAAAAGTGATGTTAGAGAAATGTTTGTTAATATTAAGGATAGTGAAATGGAGTGTTTTAAATTATCTGTTAGTATTAGTGGTTCTTTTAATTCTATTGTAAAAAATGGTGATGGTGAAATTATTGAATCGTTTGTTGAAGAAGATGGGATTAGTATCTATGGTGGTGAGGATTTTTATTATTTATATTTTTCTGAGGATTTTTCTAAAGGAAGTTCTTCTGGTGAATGTGAATTATTGGAAGTGGGACAATATGATGTTGGTGGCTCTTATGATAGAGAGATAGTTTATTTGCCATTGTTGTTAGAATTAGAAAATAATTATAATAATAATTATGACATTCTTAAAAAAGATCTTGGTATTCCAAAAAAATTTGATTTTGCAATTAATTCTAATATTGTAAATATGCAAAGAGTTGTTCCGGATGGAGTGGAAATAGTTGCAAAAAATTATGTTGAGAATGTTATTGATGAGAATGGTAATATTAGTAATGAAATTATTGTGGTAAGAATATGGTAAATAAACGAGGTTGGCTTAGAATAATGGAAGCGACTGTTGCAATTACTATTTTTGCTTCTGTTTTGTTGGTTGTTTATTCTCAGCAAATTAGTATTGTTGATAAGTCTGAGCCTATTGAAATTTTACAAGAGAAAATTTTGAGTGAGATTGAGATGAATAATAACTTGAGAAGTTTAGTTTTAAATGATGATGAATATAAAATAAATAATTATTTTACATATTATTTCCCTGATTATTTAGATTATTATATTCGTATCTGTGATTTAACTGAAGATGTGGCACCTTGCAAATTACATGATTATTCTGCTATTTATGATAAGGAAATTTATGTTAAAAATACTATTATTTCTGGGAATTTAACACATTATGAACCAAAGTTTGTGAATGTCTTTGTTTGGGAAGCTTAATATTAAAAAGTCCATTCTCTTATTTTCAGTATGCCGTTTAATATTGTGATTGGTCGTAATGAGAGTGATAAGAAAGATTTTGGTGATAGAGGTCTCGCCTATATTGGTAAGAGTTTTGTAACTATGGGAAATTATACTTCTTTGTCTAATCCAATTTATTTAGATATTGCGAGAACTCATGTTATTTTGATTGCTGGTAAAAGAGGATCTGGTAAGTCTTATACTATTGGTACTATCGCTGAGGCTTTGGCTGATCTAGGCATAGAGGAATCTGGGAATATTGCTTCTTTAATTTTTGATACTATGGGTATTTATTGGACTATGAAATATAAAAATGAGAAAGATAAAAAATTACTTTCTGATTGGGATTTAAAAGCTAAGCTTCTTCCATTGAAAGTTTTTGCTCCGTTTGGCTATTATCAAGATTATCTAGATAAAGGAATTTCTGTTGATTCCCCATTTGCTATTAAATTATCTGAACTTAATTCATCTGATTGGATTGGTGTGTTTGAATTAAATTTTACTGATTCTGTGGCTATTGCTATTGAGGAAACTATTTCTAAATTAAAGTCTGAAAAGGATAGTTTCGACTTTAAGGATATTTATAAGAAGTTGGAATCTTTTAAAAATATTAATCAGGAAATTAAAAATGCTGCTGGTGCTTTATTTCGTGCTTCTGAGAGCTGGGGAATCTTTAATGAAGAATTTGGGACTTCTATCAATGATTTGGTTAAAGCTGGACAAAGTACTATAATTGATTTGTCGATGTATGCTTCTTTAGGAAGTTTTAATATTCGTGCTTTAATTATTGGTTTAGTTTCTAAAAAATTATTTAATCAACGTATGTTGAGTCGTAAAATAGAAGAGATTCAGGCTGTTCAGCATGGCGAAAATTACAGTCGTTTTAATACTGTTCGTGATATGCCTTTAGTTTGGATTTTTATTGATGAGGCTCATGAGTTTTTACCTAAGGATGGAAAGACTCCTGCATCTGATGCTTTAATTCAGATTCTAAGAGAGGGTCGTCAACCTGGATTGAGTTTGGTTGTTGCGACTCAGCAGCCTGGTAAAATTCATACTGATGCTATTACACAATCTGATATTGTTATTTCTCATAGAGTTACTGCTGCTTTGGATGTTAAAGCATTAAATGATATTAGTCAATCATATTTGTATTCTAGTATTTCTGATAAAATCAATGGGTTGCCTCATTTGAAAGGTTCTGCTATTATTCTAGATGATAGTTCTGAGAGAATTTACCCTATGAGAGTTCGTCCAAGATTTACTTGGCATGGTGGTGAAGCTCCTACTGCAATTAGAAAAAATGCTGATTGATTCTAAAATTTTAAAACATTAATTAAAATCATTATTGAAAAGTTTGATAATAGAATGATTTAAAATATTGTTTTTTATTTGTAGTTTGTGGAAAATATTAAATTTGATTTGAAATCTGGATTTAAACCTGCGGGTTCACAGCCTGAGGCGATTAAAAAATTAGGTGAAGGATTAACCGATAATAAAAAATTTCAAACTTTGCTTGGTGTTACTGGTAGTGGTAAAACTTTTTCGATTGCTCATGTTATTAATAATGTTCAGAAAACAACTTTGGTTCTGGCTCATAATAAAACTTTAGCGGCTCAGTTGTATGAAGAATTGAAAGGATTGTTCCCTAATAATCGTGTTGAATATTTTGTTTCATATTATGATTATTATCAACCAGAGAGTTATATGCCGGCAACGGACCAATATATTGATAAAGATAGTAGTGTAAATCCTAAATTGGATCAGTTACGTCTTGCTGCGACTGCTTCTTTATTGAGTAGAAAGGATGTTATTGTTGTTTCAAGTGTTTCATGTATCTATGGTTTAGGTAAACCTGAAAATTTTGAGATGTTTCGTTTCAGTTTGAGAGTTGGTGATAACTCTGGACGTAGAAATTTGATAAAGAAATTAGTTCATTCCCAATATGAGAGAAATGATATTGAGTTGCAACCTGGAAAATTTAGAGTGAAGGGAGATACTGTCGATTTGATTCCTGCTTATATGAATAATATTATTCGAGTTGAATTCTTTGGTGATGAAATCGAAAAAATTTGTGAATTGGATAAAATTACTGGTGAAGTTTTAGATAATTATGAGTTTTTTTCTGTTTATCCTGCTAAGCATTTTATGGTTAATGATGATGATACTGAGAATGCTTTGATATCTATTGAAAAAGAATTAGAGGAAATTTTACCTAGTATGGAATTGTTAGAAGCTCATAGGTTGAAACAAAGGACTTTGCATGATTTGGAAATGATCAGGGAAACTGGTTATTGTAAGGGTGTTGAAAATTATTCTAGACATTTTGATAGTAGGAAAGAGGGCGAAAGACCATATTGTTTACTTGATTATTTTCCTGATGATTCATTAATTGTTATTGATGAAAGTCATCAGAGTATTCCACAAATTCATGGCATGTATAAGGGAGATAAAGCTAGAAAAAAAAATTTAATTGATTTTGGTTTTAGGTTACCTAGTGCTTATGATAATCGTCCTTTGAAATTCAATGAGTTTGAAAAATTTATTAGCGAAAAATTCCAGACTATTTTTGTTTCTGCTACACCTGGTGATTATGAGTTAATGAAGAGTGATGCTATTGTTGAGCAGATTATTCGTCCTACTGGTTTGATCGATCCTAAAGTTATTGTAAAGCCTCTTGATAATCAGATTATTGATGTTAAAATTGAAATTGAGAAAGCAATTAAAAATGGTAGTAGAATTTTGTTAACAACTTTAACGAAAAAAATGGCTGAAGAATTGAGTAATTATTTAGCTGAACAAAGAATCAAAGCAAGGTATTTGCATTCGGAAATTGATACTTTGGAAAGAATCGAAATTATTCGTGAGTTAAGGTTGGGTGAATTTGATGTTTTGGTTGGGATTAATTTACTTAGAGAGGGACTGGATATTCCTGAGGTTGGTTTTGTTGGAATTTTAGATGCTGATAAAGAAGGTTTCTTGAGAAATGATAAGAGTTTGATTCAGACTATTGGGCGTGCGGCTCGTAATAAAGATGCTAAGGTTGTTTTGTATGCTAATGTTATGACAGATTCTATTAAAAGAGCTTTGAGTGAAACTAAAAGACGTCGTGAATTACAGATTAAATATAATGAAAAATATAATATTACTCCTGTTACTATTGTAAAACCTATTAAGAAAAAGGAAATTGAAATTCGTGATACTAAGTATATTCCTGATGCTGAAGTCCCTAACTTGATTATTGGATTACAAAAAGATATGGAAGAAGCTGCTGAAAAACTGAATTTTGAAAAAGCGATTTTCTTGAGAAACAAAATTAAAGATTTAAAGAAACGTATTTATGAAAAGAACATTTTATAAATTGAAGTTTCCTTTGTTTAATATGAAAAAGAGCTTGATAAAGCATAGAAGAAAAAATGTTCATAGGGCTGTTTTAAAAAAACCTATTATGATTTTGATTGCAATGATTATTATTGGAACATTTTTTTACCATTTTATTGAGGGTTGGGCTTATTTAGATGCTTTATATTTTACAGCTGTAACTGCTACAACTGTTGGTTATGGTGACTTTCATCCAGAAACATCGATTGGTAAAATTTTTACTATTGTTTTTTCGTTTGTTGTAATTGCATTGGTATTATATTTCTTTACACTTTTTAGTAAATATATTTTTAGTCGAAGTTTACATCAACAGTTAATTGAAGAAGGTAGAATCAGACATAATAAAGGTGTTAGACATGTTAGAAAGAAGTCTAATCTTAAAAATATAAAAACTGTATCTAATAAATCAAAGACTAGTAAACCAAAGACTAGTGGTGCTAAAGCATAATGAAAATTTATGATGTAATGAATCAGATTGCTATTATTGAAGAAGATATCCCTCTACATGAAGCGGCTAATATTATGGCTAAGGAAAATATTGGTAGTTTGGTTTTTGCTCCAAGAAATAGGCCTAAAGGAATTATTACTGAGAGTGATATTGTTAAACATGTTGATAATACTGAGGCTCTTGTGAGTGAAGTTATGGCTAAGAAATTAATCACTATTGATACAGAAGAGACACTTGAAAAAGCTGCTGAGATCATGTCTAGTAATGGTATTAAGAGACTTATTGTTATGGATGGGAAAAAATTAGTTGGGATTATTACTGCTACTGATATTTTGGAAAATGCTGATTTATTAAATAAGAATATGGAACTATTCGGATAGGTTTTCGCTTCTTTATTATTACTTTATTGAAGGGTCTAAATAAAATTGAATTGAATTTTTTGCTTGCTTTGTTGAAGCCCCTAATCCTATCATAAAATCTTGTAATATATTTAAATCTATTTTATCTTTTTTGTTTTTTGATAATGTTGCTATTTTTATTTCTGTGTTTGTTTTTTTACAAATTTTAATATTTTGTATTATTCGTTCTAATCTTAATGCTAATTGCTTATCTTTTGTTCTTTGTAAATCTAAGAAGTCTATTAGTAGTACTATATTCTTTTCTTTTGCTATTTTTGCTGTTACATGATTTATTCCGGAATCTCGTTGTTTAATTGTGTCTCGTTTTTCGTATTTTTCCGATGATACCAAATAGTTTATCTTTAATGTTTCTAGTACTCTTCTGTTGAATATATTATCTTTCCCTATTAATGCTATTATTTTATTTTTTGATTTTAGTGACTCAATTATTCTTCTTGCTTCTTTTTCATCGCCAAACGTGTCAATTAGATATCCATCTGTTTCATCTTCTTTTAAGATATCAGATTTTTTATATATTTGTTTTAGATATATTGTGCTATTTGTTTTGTATAATGTTATATCGTTTTTCATATTTTTTTTAATGTTTATTGGTTAATAAATTTGTTTATCCTTCTATTATACTTCCTGATATATCTTTTTTCTCTAAAATTATCTTATCTAAATCTGTTAAACTTTTTGTTATGTATGTTGTTATTTTATGAGTATTTATTATTTGTGATGCTCGTTGGTCTAACACAAAATGTTGTCCTGCCGAAAATTTTATCTTTTTTGCTATTTTATTAAAGCCTTCCCATGACATTTGTTTGATAAATTTTGCCTTTGGATTTTTTTTTGGGTCATCTGTATATATTCCTTTTATATTTGTTATGTTAATAAATGGACATTTTAGATAGGATGCTATTTGTGCTGAATTTGCATCAGTTGTTTGTTTTCTTTTTGTTAAATGTAATGGTCCTGTAAAAACTACATGATTTTTTCTTAGTAGATTTTTTACTTTTTTTAGTGTTGTTGGATGTACAGAATTTGCTGATTTGCCGAAATATTCCATCATGAAAAGTGCATGAAATCTCGTTACTGCAATTCCTATTTTGGATTGTTTGTAGAAATTTTTATGCATTTTTTTATATGCATTAATATATTTTCGAGCTGTTGTTCCACCACCAGTTACTACAACAAATTTTGTTTCTTTATGTTTCGTTATTATTTCTTTAAACTTTTTTAAGAATTCATCATCTACTTCATTCGGAATTATTCTTGAACCTCCTAAACTTATAACTACTGTTTTTAGAACCATAAATATTATAATATGTTTTACTTATTAAAGATTACTTCAACAAACCGTAAATAATTTATCATCATGAACATCAAAAACTTTTAATCTGACTCCTGAATCTAACCATCCATGTGCATAGTTTAGTGCTGCAAATGCATTTATCCAATCGTTATTATTAAAGAAGTGATGAGAATCTGATACATAATTAGTTACCATTTCAATTATCTCTTTTGCTTCTGTTTCTTTGCCTATTATTATATTTTTTTTAACTTCTTTTAATGCAGTTTCTGTAAGATTGAAATATTTTTCTATTTTTTCTTTTTTTATTATGTTATCCATATTGTTTGTTGTTCAGCTCAGTTTATATTATTTATTATTATTCTCTATTTGTTTTATAACTCATATAAAATTTAAATAATAAAATCATCTGTTTTGTATTCTGTTTATTGTAAAACTAGATCCAACAAGACTTGAACTTACTCCTGAGATAGTCATTCCATTTACTGTTGCATGGAATGGACCCTCAATAAATGGGATATGTGCATCTGTTGCAAATTTTGTTAGTGAATCGTTTATTTCTTCTTGGGTTAATGTTATTGTTGTTGTTTGTCGTCTACCTCGTTTTACTATTGCTATAGGCTGATTTGGACCTGAACATTGCACAATCATTATTGTTGGGTCCATTAAGAATGATTGTAATTTCCCGTATTTTGACATTCCTCCTCTACTACTTATAAACTGTCTTGGCAACCTTGACATTGATGTTAGAGGTCTATGTTGTGATTGAACTTGTTCTTTTTGAATTGAAGTATTTATTTTTTGTAAAGTTTGTACACTTTGTTGTTGTAATGTATTTGCTGTTTCATCTTCTCCTAATTCTTGATGCATATCTACCAATGAGTTTATTCCTTCTTGAGTTGTTGTAATTGCTTGCATTAAATCTTTAGACATTTCTGGTATCATATCAGCATTTATTATTTCTGAATTTTTAATATTTAGAGTCGATTTCTGAACTGTTTTGATTATTGCTATTGTAAATTTCTTAACAAAATCTGTATCATACAAATTAGAATTCGCCATTATAATTGTGGTAATGGTTTAGGTTTGTTTGGATTAAATGGTTGTGGGATAAATCCTTGTTGGGGTATTGGTTTAGGTTGAAATGTTCTAGGTTGTTGAGATGCTTGAGATCTTGGAAATGTTTGTTGTGGTTCAAATGGATTTATTTTGGTTGCTGAGGGTGTATATTTTGCTTGTCTTTTCAGTTTATCTTCCATTAAAACTAGTCCTCTTGCTATTGTTTTATTCTGTGATAATAATGAATCTATTTTTTCTCCTACTCCTGAATCTATCTGCTTTTCTGTTTTCGCTAATGTCTTTGCTGACTCTTCAAATACTTTTAATAATTTTGTGATGTTTTGTGATAATTCTCCAAATTGTATTGACATATTAGTCATTGCATGTTGTAAATTTACAAAATTTTCAATAAATACTTGTTCATTGTATACAATGCTTTTTTTTGTTGATGCTACTTTTGATTTTGGTCTAGCTTTAGAATTCGTTTTTTTCTTTGTTGTAGTTTTTGGTTTTACTAACAATGTTGTTGTTGTTGTCTTTTTCTTAGAAGGAGTCTTTACTTTTTTCACCATGTTCTAGTAAAGATTGTCTAGTTTATAAAGTTTTTTTGAAGTTGATTGTAATTAGTTTTTATTATAAAAAACTTTATAAAGGCAAAATATCATGAGTTATTAGGTTAAAGTCATTTTATGACGATTTACTTTCGAAATGAAAGGCCTGACTAAAAAATAATGGCAAAACAAATATATGCTCAAATTCCAAGTAAGTATATTCCAGCTTTGGCTGAGGCTTTGAAAAATTTACCTGAGATTGAAGCTCCTGAATGGATCGCTTATGTTAAGACTGGAACTTCTAGAAAAAGGCCTCCTGTAAGTGATAATTTTTGGTATATTAGAGCTGCTAGTATTTTAAGACAATTGTATATCAAAGGTGTTGTTGGTGTTGGGAAATTACGAACTAGATATGGTTCTAGAAAAGATAGAGGTGGAAAGCCTGATCATTTTAGGAAAGCTAGTGGTAAGGTTATCAGACTTATTTTACAGCAAGCTGAAAATGCTGGTTTAGTTGAAAAAGTTGATAAAATGCAATATGGTAGAAGATTAACTGCTAAAGGTAGAGAATTTTTAGATAGTATTAAGGTAGAGAAAATAGAGGGTTTGTCTTTAGAAGATTCTATTGTTGAGATTAGTAATGTTCCTCAAGAAGATATTCAAGAATTTGCTGAAACTGAAGTTGAAGAAATTAAAGCAGAAAGTGAGGTTATTTCAGATGGCGAGTAGAAAAGCTACAATGCGTAGTAGTAAGAAAAGACACTTAGATAAAGTTGGTAAGCAAACAAGATGGGCTCCTTATTGGACTGTTATAAAGAAATATGGTAAGGGTAAAAAGATTCATCCGTCTAAGCATACTCATGTTAAGAGAAATTGGAGAGTTAGAAAATTAAAATTCAAGCCTAGAAGAGCTAAAAAGAGTTGGCTAGGATAAAAATATGGTTGAAGAAAAAATAAACAAAACAGAGAAAGTTGAGATAAAGAATGAAGTTAAAGAGACTAAGAAAGCAGTAATAAAACCTGAAGTAAAAAAAACTGAATCCAAACCTTCTGTGAAAAAACCTAAAACTAGTAAAGCTAAAACTGAAGAAAAGAAACCTGAATTGGAAAGAATTTATGTTGTTCCATTAAGAAAAGGATATATGAAAGTTCCTCAATATAAGAGAGCAAAGAAAGCTGTTAAGACTTTGAAAGAATTTTTGGCTAAGCATATGAAAGTTGAAGATAGAGACATTGACAAAGTTAAGGTTGATATTTATTTGAATAATGAAATTTGGTTTAAAGGAATTAAGAAACCATTGAATAAGGTTAAGGTTAAAGCTACAAAAATTGATGGTATTGTTTATGCTGAGTTGGCTGAAGTTCCTGAAATTGTAAAGTTCAAGATGGCTAGAGATGCTAGAAGAGGAACAAAAGTAGATAAAAAAGCACTTGATAAAGTTGTTACTCAAGAAGCTGCTGAAGAAAAAATTAAGGAAGAAAGAAGCGATAAAACTGATAAAAAAGAAGAATCTATAAAAGAAAAAGTTAGTATTGATGCTAAAGTTGCTAAGCAAAAAATTGATGCTAAAGAAATTAAGCATACAGCAAATCCAAAATCTACAAAGGAAGATAATATGTCTTCTACTACAATGAGAAAAGCTTTGAAAAAATAAATTTTAAATTATATTTTTAATTACAATTTGTAACTTTTTGAATTACTGGTTTACAATATATAATATCTTTTTTATCTATTACTATTGGTTGTGCTTGTATTAATGTTATTTTATCTGAATCTGTGTAATTCCCATTTACCATATATTCATCTCCTGGTTTTATATCTAAAAGTTGTTTATCTGAAATATACCTTATAGCATTATATTTATATAAATTTTCTACTTCTTCTGATGAAAGAGCTCTATTGTATATTTTTATTTCATCAAGAGTTCCATTAAAATCTAAACTATTTAATAAATTGCTATTAGCCCCTATCACAGAATTTAAAGAATTACTAACCAGTTGTCCAGTAATAGGTGCACTTCCTTTAGGCTCATCATTAACATAAGTATTCATTATACTCCCATCCCAAGACATTGTAAGCAAATACCATTTATCTAAATCAAATTCATAATAAATATCATTTGCGATTGTCCATCCGGTTGTACCCGTAGTCCCAATTAAATTTCTAATTGTAGTTCTATTAAGAAAACCTAATTGTAATACCCCATCTTTTCTAAAAATAGGAGATTCTGATACAAAATCTGAATTTATTTTAACCCAACTAGATATAGTTAATTGATTTTCAAGATCAAAAATATTATTACCTAAATCAATATAATTAGCTTCTCCATCGAAGCTTCTTGCTCCTCCAATTTTCCCATCCATTATCCAACTAGTTCCATAGTCTTCGCCACCGACTATGTATTTATCATCGAATGTTAAGTCTAATAACAAATCATCTGACTTTTTTGTGTAATAAACAGATCTGTCATACATTCCGAATGTAGCATTTGTTTGATTATTAATTTTTGTTTGAACTGATTTTATTGTAAATCTTCCTGTATTTTTCAATGTATATAAAAAATTATTTGTCGATTCTTGACAGTTATAATTAGTTATTGAAATGGATACTCCATCAGGACATTCTGATATTTCATCTGGATTTGTATATAATTTTAGCCAATTAAATACCATTACTGATAAGGAAAGTGTTATACTTATTAGTAGAACATACGCGATTATTGTACTTATTCCTCGTTTATTATTTGAATACAATAAAGTTCTCATCTAATTCCTCCTGTTGTAAAATAAAGATTACTGTGTTTTCTTCTGGGATTGTAAAATAATATACATTGTCTTCAAATTCTACATTGATATTTTCATTTGGATTTACTATTTCTGTTTTACTACCTACTGTACTTGATGTTGTTAAGCTTCCTGTTTGGACTGTAATTGAACTTTGTCGTGATGCAGTCCCTGAGATTGTTTGGTCATCTACTGCTATTCCTTCTGCACCATTATTGTATACTGTTACACTTTTTTTATTCCCGTAAATCATTACAAAATTTAAATTTGGATCTTGATCTAAAAGCGTTGCTGAAACTTTACTTACAAAATCTTCTATTTCTTCATCATCTAATTCTGGGTTTTGTTGATAAACTCTATAATTTTGGATTTGAGCAACTTCCCTGTCTAATATTTCTGAGTAATCGTTTACTTTATTTGATTGGGCTTGTGTTGTTACTTGATTAACTGTTAAGCTTATACTAAAGATTAATGCTGATATTATTACTGCTGTTAGAATGAAAAACTGACCTCTTTTGTCCATGTATTAATGAACGCTAGAGTATTTATAAAATACACGTTTCTAACGTCTATAAATATTTAATATATAAGAAAAAAAGAAAAAGAAAAAATTAAAGAATTATTTCGATGCCGTTCTCTGAACGTTCCCATCTTCCTTGTCCATAAAGACGTTGAAGAAGTTTGTCTAGCTTTGTAGCTTCGACATTAGGATCGTTATTTGGATCATAGAACCTTTGAATTGAAACCTTCATCTTTTCACCTCCATGATGTACTAAATGAGTATTTCTTTATATATAATATTAAGATTGAAACTATATCTTTCGATAGAATTTTGTTTATATAGTGATTGACTTGCTAGTGGTTGTCATGAATTGGAGAGTAGTGCTTTGTAATTTGTAAGTAGAATCGTATTAGATTCCGGTAGTAACTTAAGTTTAAAAGGTCATTTAAAAGAATGTTGTTTTAAATAAATTTATAAAAGATTTCGCCTAAGATTCTGTATGGATGAGACAACTTGGCATGAGGTTTCTGATAAAGAAAGAGAAGAAATTAAAAAAAACGCTAAAGATATTTTGAAAGATTTTTCTAAGAAATTGAATGCAATTAATTGTGATAAGAAACATTTTGAGTCTTCTATTAGTAATAATGGTTTACGTGAAGAAGGAGAATGTTGGGAAACTGAAGAGGATTTTAGAGATTTAACTTTGCTAAATGCTCCATTTGTTGAAGATGAGTTTATTACAGCTGAGAAAGCAAGTTGGAACAAATAATTTATGGTAAAAAATAGTGGTGATAAGTTGGAAGAGGTTATACCTGACCATCCTATTATTGAAAAAAAGATTCAAAAAACTTTAAAATTGAGTGTTAAGGAGGGTTGTGTTGCAAATATTTCTACTTCATTGGGTCCATCATATTTTGCTCCTTTTGCTCTTGCAGTTGGTGCTACGGCTCCTCAGATAGGAATCTTAAGTGCTTTTGCTTATTTGCTTCCTGGAATCTCACAATTTAACAATTCTAGAAAATTTAAAGAAAATAAAAAGAAAAAAATCATTGTCACTAGAATATTATTGGCTTATTCACTTTTGCTTATTTTGGCTTTTACAGGATTTTTATTTTTAAATAATTTTAATCATCTTGTTTGGGCTATTATTGCTATTGTTGGTTTATATTATTATATTATCGGTCCTGCCTCTAGTTATTGGTATGTTTGGATGGGAACTCTTGTTAAAGATAATGATAGAGCCAAATATTTTTCGAATCGTTTGAAGTTAAATCAAACAGCTGGACTTATTGCTATGATTCTATCTGCTTTATTTCTAGATTTTATGAAAAGATATAATCCTAGTTTAACTGTTGAATATACTATTTATGCTTTTATTTTATTGTTCTTTCTTTCTTTTTTATTTAGAATAAGAGATGTTTTGTTGTTAAATAAACATTATGAGCCTCATTTAAAGATTAAAAAAAAGGAGGAGATTTCATTTAAGAGATTTTTGAAAGAAGAACCAAAAACTCCTTTTGGAAAATTTGTTATGTTTATGGGAGTTTTTAACCTTAGTATGGCAATTGCAAGTCCATTTTTTACTCTGTATATGTTACAGGTTTTGAATTTTTCTTATACTTGGTTTATTTTTACAACTATTGGTGCTGTCCTTTTAAATATTGTAAGCTTACCTTTGCTTAGAAAAATCTCTGATAAATATGGAAGTATCTTTTTAACAAAACTATCTTGTTTTTCTATTAGTTTGATTCCCTTATTTTGGATTTCTACTTTTTTTATTGTATTGAGTGAATTCTGGCTTTTTACTTATGTTATGTTATTTATGTCAATTCTTTATGGTATTGGAAGTGCTGGACTTATTTTAGTAGGAAGAACTTATACTTATGATGCAAATAAAACTCAAAATAGAAAATATGCTTTCCCTTATTTAAATTTGGTTGTTGGGATTGGAGCATTTATTGGTTCATTATTAGGTGCTTTGTTAGCATTCTTAGATATTAATTTGATGGGAAGTAGTTTGTTGATTATTTTTATTGTTTCTTTTGTTTTTAGAATTGTATCGACAATTGTTGGAAGTAAAAATTTACATGAAGTTAGAAAAACTGATAAATTTAAAGCTGAATATTTTATTCGTGATTTAAAACCATTTCATTCTTTGAATAGAGGAAGTCATCGTTTTGGACACCATAATTATGAGGTAGTCCATCACATTTAAATATTCAAATTCATTATTTTAAATATGAAAAAGCAAAAATGTCCGTCGTGTGCAAAAAAGATTGAGAAAGATTTTAATTACTGTCCTTGGTGTGGTGCTGGAATTAAGAATATTCAGAAAAAAGATAATTATGGTATGCTTGGAACGGATGATAATGTAAATGGGAATATGTTTTCTAAGGAAATTAAGTTGCCTTTTGGAATGGATAAAATGGTTAGCTCTTTAATGAAACAATTAGAAAAAGAAATGGGGAATGCTGGTAAAGATATAAACGATATGCCTAAAGGATTTAATATTAAAATTCATACTGGGAAACCTGTTCATATGAATAAAGTTGTTAATCAAAATAATATTGTCAAAGCTCCAGTTGTTAGTGATGAGGAAAGAATCCGGCGATCTAAATTACCAAGAAAAGAAGCTATTTCTAAAATAAAGAGATTAGCTGATAGACTTATTTATGAGATTGAAACTCCTGGAATTAAGGATAATTCTCAAGTTGCTATTGCTAAATTGGAAAAAGGATTTGAAATAAGATCTTTTACTAAAAATTGTTGTTATATAAAAAATATTCCTTTAAATATGCAATTGATGAATGTTAAAATTAAGAAAGATTTAGTTTTAATTGAATTCAAAAATTAATATGAATGTTGAAGATTTTTTTAGTAAATTTAGAAAACGAATTACTTTTAATTATGATAGATTTAAATTGTTTTTTGATGTAAATCAGTTGATTTTTAGTTCAATTTATGTTGATAAGGGAACTTTGCATTTACTTAACTCTTTTAGGAAAACTTGTAATGTAAATTATGGGCGAATTTTGGATGTTGGCTGTGGTTATGGTTCAATTGGAATTTATTTAAAAAAGAAATATTTTGATTCTTATGTAGAATGTGTTGATAGGGATGCTTTATCTTTGGAATTTTGTCAACATAATGCTATTTTAAATAATTGTAATATTAATGTTCATCCTAGTCTAGGATATAATTCTGTTGATGGTAAATTTGATTTGATTTGTTCTAATTATCCTGCTAAGGCTGGTAAAAATGCTTTGAAAGATTTTGTTTATAATGCTTCTAGATTTTTGGAAAAGGATGGTGTTTTAGCTATTGTAATTGTAAAAGAATTGGTTGAAGATTTTAAAGATATATTAAAAGATGAAATCCAAATTATTTATGAAGAAGCCTCTAGTGGGCATGTGGTTTATCATATTAAATTTAGTGATGTTTTGAATTTTGATGAGAATAATTATTCTAGAGGTAATAATGAATTTATTATTGGAAATGAAAAATATATTTTGGATTGTGCTTATAATATTGCTGAGTTTGAAGATATTAGTTTTTCTAGTTGTGCAATTATCGAAATTTTGAAAAATTTATCTACTAAAAAAATTGATGTAATTCGTCCTTTCCAGGGTTATTTGCCATTAGCTATTTCATATTATTTGAAACCCGAAAAAATTAATTTAATATCTAGAGATTTGTTATCTTTGACATTCTCTTCTAAAAATTTAGAAACTTTTGGCTTCAAAAATATTAGAATATTTCATCAGTTTTTAAGTGATAATAGAAAGGGTGAGCTTCTTGTTTGGAATGTTGATAAAGAATTGGAATTTGAACAATTTAAGTTTGAGATTGCTATGGTTTTGAAAAATTTTGATACTGTTGTTATTGGTGGAAAGAAATCAAAGCTTATGCGTTTTATGAAGGATTCTGGAATTGATTATTCTAAGAAAATTGAAATTAAAAATGCTGTTGCTTTGATATTAAAAAGTTAAGATAATTGAAGAGCTTCTTTTATTGAATCAATTGAATCAATTGCTATTTGAAAAAATATTGAAAGTTCTAATCCTGCTTTTTCTATTTCTTTTATTATTTCTCTGTTACATGTTTGAGCAAATGCTTTATTCTTGAATCTCTTTTTTAGCCCTTTAACTTGCATGTCAGATATTTTTTTACCTCGCATTAAAGCATATGCATAGATTATTCCAGTTAGTGTTTCTGATGCTGCAAGACAGTATTCTATTTTTTGTGTTCGTTGTTTATCTTTGAACTCTGGAATAATATCATGTCCATATGTATGGCTTTGCATTATTTTTATTGTCTCTTCATCAAAACCTAATTTTTTTAGCATATTTACCATTTGTATTCCATGATTTGCAACATCATTTTTTGTATTTGCCCAATCTATATCATGTAAAAGTCCTAACATTGCCCAATATTCTTCGTTCTCTCCAAAATATTTTGCTAATCCTTTCATAATTGCTTCGGATTCTAGATAATGATTCATTTGAGATTGATCATTGTTTAAACTTATCAAGAATTCTATTGCTTGTTCTCTTGTTATTGGTAGATTCATTTTATTGTATTAAGCAATTCTATTATTTTATCTTGTCCTATTGAACGAATAAAACCTGCTAATCTTGGACCTTTTGATTTATTAATAATAGCTCTATATGATATATCAAAGAATTCTTTATTTGTAATTCCTGTTTTTTCAAATATTTCATAAAATTCCCCTAACATTTCTTTATCAGTCTCATATTCTTGAATTTCTAAAACTTTTTTTAATTCTAATAATACTTCTTTTTCTTTATCGGTAAAATTTTCAGTTATTTTTTCTTGCACTGAAAACTTCATATCATCTCCAGCATATTTTGATAACCAGTTTGAAACTTTCTCTGCTCTTAATTTGCTCTCTGAATTTAGATCATTTGTTTTACCTAATTGGACTAATGTGATTAAATGTCTAAACCCTTCTCTTTCTGGTTTTAATTTTGGAATATTTAATACTGAATATTCATAGATCATCTTTTCTTGTGGATTCAC
>Ga0307992_1000492_pt1 | contig 25114 bp, 37 predicted proteins | sample EllFjometagen133_FD_203162 | JGI IMG/M metagenome (GOLD analysis project Ga0307992, IMG submission 203162) | Marine microbial communities from Ellis Fjord, Antarctic Ocean - #133 | ecosystem: Environmental > Aquatic > Marine > Unclassified | place: Southern Ocean | collected 2014-10-08
CGAAGATTTAGGAACAACTCTTCTCAAAGAATCGTAACACCGCCCCACGTGAAGATCCTGTCCCACTACGGCAAATCTCAAGCCGTTTTTAGCAAGACCCTTCCTCTTGAGCATTGCCCAAACATTATAAGCGTTCTGATGTGTATTCTTAGAAGCTTTGTCTGTAAGAATCTTATCTGAGGGAACTCCAAAAGACCATATGGCAACATTCTCCATCGCATCCGCTTCCGTAATATCATTCTCGCTGGATCCACCAGTAAAAATAATCGTCCGAGCAAGTTTCTGCTTGTAGAGTATTGCGCAACGGACAGCAACAGCCCTTGAGATTAGGCTAGGTGAACCGTCTGCTCTCATACCTATGCCGAAGCCAACCACGACATCCACACCGCCTTGAGGCAAAGGATCTTCTCTCCTTTCTAAAATCCTTGCCAGAGGTGACACCAACCGATCCAGAAATCTATCCAGTTTCATTATCCTCTCCTCCTATTTTTTTGTTAATGTCCAGATACAAAAACTTTACCACCTATATCCTATTCTGTCAATATGCGACTACCAGATGAGGTAACAGCTATCATATGCTCAAAATGAGCAGAGAGAGAATTATCTATTGTTTTAAGGCCATAACCATCCGGAGCTTTTTTGATTTTATTAGAACCCATAGTTGCCATTGGTTCTATACAAATAACCATTCCTTCTTTTAGTTCATCTCCTTTTCTTCTTTTACCGAAATTCAAGACTTCTGGATCCTCATGCAAATTCTTGCCAATACCGTGTCCGCACAATTCTTTCACAATACCGAAACCTCTTTTAGATAAATAGCGTTCTATAACATTACCAATATCCCCCACTGTATTTCCCGGTCTTACTTTTTTAATCGCAATGTTCAAAGATTTTTTTGTTGCTCTAAGTAAACGTGCCGTCTCTAAAGGGATATCTCCTACTGGCACTGTTGTTGCCATGTCACTATAATATCCTTCATGAATCAGTCCTATGTCTAAAGATAAAATATCACCATTTTTTAATTTATAATTAGAAGGTATTTGATGGACAACCACTTCGTTAACAGAAGTACATAATGTAGCTGGAAAATCGTTATAACCTAAAAAAGCAGGCTTTGAACCTGATTTAAGAATAAGCTCCTCGGCGATATTATTTAATTCTTGAGTAGTTACACCAGGCTCAACTCTTTGCTTTACTTTTTCTAATACCTCTGCTAAAAGTTTGCCCGCTTTACTCATCTTTTTGATTTCTTCTGGAGTTTTAATATAAATCATACAACTTCAATAACTTTTTTGAATACTTCCGCTGGTGCCGGAGAAGCATCAATAACAAAAACTTTGAGTTTTCTTTGTTTAAAATAATCAATTACTGGAAGAGTCTCCTTTTTATAAACCTTCAACCGTATCTTAATCGTTTCTGGATCATCTAATTTCTCGCGTCTTATAAGCCTTGAGCCATCTAAAGAACACATAGTTAATTTTTCGGTCTCTTTATTAAATAAAATTGGATGTCTCATTAACTCGCAAATTCTTCTATGCGTATTTCTCCAAAGAGACTGTTTCTCGTCGAGCTCAAATAAAATTATTTTAATATTTCCCTTTCCGTAAAGTTCTTCTATAAAAGGCGTAACTTCTTCTGCTTCTCGCAAGGTTCTCGGAGTGCCAGCAAAAACGATGGATTCTCCTCTATCAGCTAATTCTTTAATCTTTTGCTTAACCCAAATACTTACTAGTGGCGGACTGCATAACTCTCCTGTCTCCCATTTTCTTTTTTCTTCTATTAAGGGATACTCTTTATTGTTAACTATTTCTATCTCTCCCTCTTTTGCAAACATTATCTTTTTTTCAATAACCTTGCTCGTCTCCAAATAATAAAGACCTAACTTATCTGATAAAAGCGAGGCCTGTGTCCCCTTGCCCGCTCCAGGCGGACCAATAATAACGATTGCTTGTGTATTGTTTTGGTCTATCACGTTAAGAGTTAAATACGTTTAATTGTTTAGATGGTCTCATACTCCCTCATCTGAAGCTGGGCATTTATTTGTTTAATGGTATCTAAAACAACTGCCACCACAATAAGTAGAGATGTTCCTCCGACTAAAAATCCAAAAGTGGTTACTCCTGTAGTTCCCTGAATAATGTAAGGCATAATCGCTACAGTGCCTAAAAACGTTGCTCCAATAAATAAGACACGATGGAGGATATAAGAAATAAAATTAGATGTTGATTCGCCCGGCCTAATACCTGGCACAAATCCACCCATCTTTTTTAGATTATTAGATATTGATTTAGGATCAAATGTAACCATGGTATAAAAATATGTAAAAGCAAAAACCATGAAAAAATATGTTGCCCCCCAAGCAATACGATGGTTTTGGAAATTAGCTACGCTCTGAGCAATCCTACCTACCATACCCTCTGATCCTGCTAGGAAACTTGCTATCATTCCAGGAAAAAGCATAATTGATAAGGCAAAAATAATAGGAATAACTCCTGCTGGATTAACATTTAAAGGCAAATAAGTAGAAGCACCTCCATACATTTTGTTTCCCCTGACCCTTTTTGCGTAAGAAATGGGAATATTCCGCCTAGCTTCCGTGACTAAAACAATACCAACAATAATCAAAAAGGCGGCGCCAAAAAAGAGTAGATAGCTAGGAAGTTCGCCTGGATCCCAGTTTACCATAAATTGTTGCACATTGATTGGAACGCTAGAAACAATTCCGGCAAAGATAATTAAAGAAACTCCGTTACCAATTCCTTTTTCAGTAATCATTTCCCCCAACCAAACCAAGAAAAATGTGCCAGCAGTAACGGTGATAATAGAGCTTATCATTGTAATTGACGACATATTACTAATAGCTCCTTGCCTTTGTAACAGACTAAGCATTGCGTACCCCTGCATTATGGCCAAGGGGATTGTTAGAAGACGACCATACTGATTAAATTTTTGTTTACCTGCCGCTCCTTCTTCTTTATAAATCTGTTCCATAGCAGGGAAAACCATTGTCAAAAGTTGCAAAATAATAACCGAGGTAATATATGGACCTATTCCTAACATGGCAATAGAAAGCTTGGCTAATGTTCCACCCGTAAAAACATTTAATAGACCAAACATTTGAAACTTTTGGAAAAAACCCTCTAGATCTTGAATATTAACTCCTGGCACAGGAATATTGGCCATAAGGCGGAAAATAAAAAGCATTGCTAAAACAAAAAGAATCTTATTTCTTAAATCTTTTATTTTAAAAACTTGAATTACTTTATTAAAATTCATAATATTTTACCGCCAGCTTTTTCAATTTTCAACTTGGCTTGCCCAGAAACTTGGCAACGCTTGATTGTTAACTTTTTAGTTAAATCTCCTTTAGCTAAAATTTTAACTTCTATTTTCTTTCTTTTCGTTTTACAAATTATTCCTTTCTTAAGCAAGCTTTCAGGGCTAACAAATTCTTCATCTTTAAATTTTGCCTCCAAAATAGTTAAATTAACCCTTGATAAATCTTGTTTCTTTGGATTAATTCTATATCCTCTCAATTTCGGATATCTCTTCACTACTCCTCTAATAATTGGCTCTTTACCTGCTCCTGATCTTGATTTTTGCCCCTTCATGCCCCGACCAGAATAAGTCCCGCGTTTGCCTCCTCGGCCAACGCGCTTTTTTGCTCTGCTTGTATTTTTCGGTTTGATTTGATGCAATTGCATATTATTTATGGTTTAAGCTGTTTCAGAGCCAGCATAGTTGCCCTTGCATTGTTTAATTTATTTCTTGTGCCTCCTAAAATTTTAGAAGAAACATTCCTAATACCAGCTAAAGTGCAAATGACTCTCACAGTCCCGCCGGCAACCAACCCCCTTCCCTCTCTCTGTGGCCTTAAAAGCACCACTGCCGCGCCTGACTTAACCCTTATTTCATGAGGAATACTTCCCGCTTCAGTTATCGGCACTGTAACTAAATCTTTCTTAGCTACTTTAATCGCCTTTTCAACCGCCTGAGCAACATCTAACCCTTTTGCAACGCCTACTCCTACTCTACTTTTCTTGTCTCCAACTACTACCACTGCTCTAAATCTCATTTGTTTTCCTCCTGCGGTAACCCTAACAACTCTATTCAATGCTAAAAGCTTTGAATCAAATTCATCTTTCTCTTTTCTCATTGGTCGCGGTCTTTGAAACATAGTATTAAAATTTTAAACCACCTTCCCGAGCTCCATCGGCTAAGGCTTTAATTTTTCCATGATATTTATAGCCACCCCTATCAAAAACTACTTGGCTAATTTTCTTTTCCTGAGCTTTCTTGGCTACTAACTCTCCTATCTTAAATGCTGTATCTTTGTTATTACCTAACGCTTGTTTGCCATTCTTTAGTTCTAAATCTTTGGCTGAAACAATGGTTTTATTTTTGTCATCATCAATAATCTGGGCATAAATATGTTTATTTGATCTAAAAACACAAAGTCGAGGGCGATCTGTTCTCCCGTAAATTTTAGCTCTTATTCGTTTATGTCTTTTTTCTCTGCTGAACATCATAAAATTTAATATAATTTAGGCGGTTGTGGCCTCTGCTCTCTTTCCTACTTTTCTAATAACTTCTTCTCCCACATACCTAATCCCTTTTCCCTTATACGGTTCAGGAGGTCTAACCGCTCTAATCTGAGCAGTAGTCTCCCCAACCAACTGTTTATTTATGCCGGAGATGGTGACAATATTTTTTGATACAGAAAAGTCAATCCCTTCTGGTTTTTTAATATTAACTAGATGAGAAAACCCCACCTCTAAAACCAGCTCACCTTCCTCAACTCTTGCCTTATACCCCACTCCCTGAATCTCTAACTGCTTCTGATATCCTTGTGTTACGCCATAAACTGCGTTAAAAATTAAACTTCTTGTTAATCCCCAAAAAGCATTTGATTGCTTAGTCTCCTCTTTAATGCTTGTGATGATTTGATTGTCTTTAACAATAACATCTATCTCCGGACGAATTTGAAAACTAAGCTCTCCTTTAGGGCCTTTAACTTTAAATTCTCCTTCCCGAACATTAATGTCTGTTCCGGTTGGTATATCAATTGGTTTTTTTCCTATACGTGACATATTTTTACCAAAGTTCACAAATTATTTCTCCTCCCAGTTTTCTTTTCCTTGCCTCTTGACCATTCATTAGTCCGTCGGACGTAGAAACAATTACCATTCCGCGACCGCCTCGCGGCGAACGAATATTTTTAGCTTGCGTATAAACTCTTCTTCCCGGCTTAGAAACCCTTCTTAATTCTTCTATAACTGGCTCTTTATCTTTATATTTCAAAATAATCTTAATGCTTTTTTTGATTTTGTTCTGTTTTTTTTCAACTGCTTCAATAAAATTATTTTCCAATAAAATATTAGCTAATTTATATTTTAAATTAGAATGAGGAATTTCTACGTTTGGATGTAGAACTGCTTGAGCATTCTTTATCCTTATTAACATGTCTGCGATTGGATCTGTCATATGTTAGTAAAACTTAATGAATGAAATGAATTTTAGTTTTTCTTACACCCCGCCCTAGGCGGGGTAAAGTCCTCTCTAATCTCAAACTTCGCCTTTTGGCTTGTTTTCGCCGAGAGATCTCTTTACCAACTTGATTTTTTTACTCCTGGGATTTGACCTTTATTTGCCATTTCTCTAAAACATATTCTACATAAGCCAAATTTTCTCATATATCCTCTTTTCCTTCCGCATCGAAAACAACGAGTTATTACCCGAGTGCTATATTTTGGCTTTCTTTTTGCTTTTACTATTTGTGATAATCTAGCCATTTTTCTTTATGGGAAAACCCAATAATCTAAATAATTCTAAACCTTGTTCTTTTGTTTTAGCGCTGTTAACGACCGTTATTTCCAATCCAAATATCTTTCTCACCTTTTCCGGACTGATTTCTGGAAAAATAATATGTTCCTTTATTCCTATTGTTAAGTTACCTTCTTTATCAACTGAGCTCGGCTCAAGCCCTGCAAAATCTCTAGTTCGTGGGAGAACAATAAAAACTAATCGTTCTAATAAATCATACATCTTCTGTCCACGAAGAGTTATTTTGGCTCCTATGGGAGTTCCTTCTCGTAGCTTAAATCCAGAAATTGATTTCTTAGATTTGGTTAAAACTGGCTTTTGTCCAACAATTAAGACGAGCGCATCTAAAATCTCTTTATATATTTTTTCTGAATCTTTTGAACTCTTACCAGAAATCAAGCGTCCAAAACCAGTATTAACTATTACCTTCTCAATTTTAGGTACAGCCATATTGTTCTTATAACCAAACTTCTCCTGCATTCCCAGAACTACTTCTTTATTATATTTTTCTTTTAATCCAATCATATTAATAGCTTATCATTTGTTCTGCTTATTTAATCACTGCTTGGCATTTTTTACAAATACGATCCTTGTTTCGTCCATTTTTCTTATACCCCACTCTAGTGGGTTTATTACATTTAGGACAAACCAACCTAACATTAGAAGCAGAAAAAAATCCTGGCTTTTCAATGATTTGTCCCTTTTCTCCTTCTTTGTTCGGCCGATGATGTTTTTTTTGAATATTTATTCCTTCTGCTTGAATCTTTTTTTCTGCAGGCAAAACCTTTAAAACCTTGGCGGTTCTCCCCTTATCATCTCCTGCAATTATTAAAATTGTATCTCCTTGTTTGATTCGCATAATATTTAAATAATTTCTTTGGCTAATCCAGCAATTTTATCAAAGCCCTTTTCTTTTATTTCTCTTGGGATGGGACCAAAAATTCTTCCTGCTTTTGGATTTTTTGTTTTTCCATCTAAAATAACTACTGCATTTTCATCAAATCTAATATATGAACCATCTTTACGACGAAATTCTTTCCTTTGCCTAACTACCACGGCTCTAACTTTATCATGCTTTTTGACTGGTTTTCTTGGCTCTGCTTTCTTAACTGCCACTACTATAATATCTCCTAATTGAGCATACCTTCTCTTGCTTCCTCCCAATACCTTAAAACACTGGACTATCTTTGCTCCACTATTATCTGCAACATTCAATACTGTTTGATCTTGGATCATACTTTTTTATCAATTACCCTCCATCGTTTATCTTTTGACAATGGTCTACATTCTTCAATAATAACTTGATCGCCCAATTTATATTCTCCCTTCTCATCGTGCGCCTTATATTTCTTGTGACTCTTGTATGTCTTTTTATAAAGCGAATGTTTCTTTAAAGTTTCAACTTTAGCAACTATCGTTTTCTGCATCTTATCAGAAACAACAACACCTTTTAATCTCTTTTTACTCATGCTTTTTTTCTTTTAAAATAGTTAAAATTTTAGCAATATCTTTTCTGTTTTGCCTAATAGCTCTAACATCCTTAACTTTGCCAGCAGACAATTCAAATCTTAAAACCCTCAATTTTTCTCTAAGCGTTTCAATCGTTTTTTTTAGATCTATGTCTTTCTTCATTCTTAATTCTTTAACTTTCATGTTTAATAAATTTAGTTTTTATGCCGAATTTATGTCCTGCCTTTCTAAATGCTTCCCTTGCCATATCTTCCTCTATTCCTGCTAATTCAAAAATTATTCTGCCTGGTTTTACCATTGCTACGTAATGATCAACCGATCCCTTGCCACCGCCCATTGGAACTTCTACACCCTTGGTTGTCATCGGTCTGTCGGGAAAAATTCTTATCCAAAGTTTTCCTCCCTTTCTCAAATATCTAATAATTGCTCGACGAGCTGCTTCAATCTGTCTAGCAGTCAACCGCTCTGGTTCCATGGCCTTTAATCCGAAATCGCCGAAAGCAAGTTCTGCTCCACGAGTAGAGATTCCTTTATTTCTCCATTTTCTCCATTTTCTGTGTTTTACTTTTTTAGGATAAAGCATAATTTTAGTCCTTATCGAATCTGTCACCTTTATAAATCCAAACTTTTATTCCCGTCGTTCCATAACTGCAAAAGGCCTCTGCAAATCCATAATCAATATCAGCTCTTATTGTCTGACGCGGAAGATTACCTTTTTGTAGCCATTCTGTTCTTGAAATAGACACTCCGTTAAGTCGTCCCGATATTTGTATCCTCACTCCTTTCGCTTCTTTATATCCTTCTACCATAGATATTGACTGCTTTAATACTCTTCTGAAAGGAAGTCGTCTTTCTATCTTTTGAGCTACCCACTGAGCAACAAGCGGAGCGCTTAACCATGGATTCTTGATAGACTTAACTTCTATTTTTAATGCTTGTTTTTCACCTGATTTTTTTTGTAAAATCTTTTTCTGAAAATAGTCTTTCAATTCTTCAATTTGTTCTCCCCCTCTTCCAATAATCAAGCCGGGCCTAGATGAATTTATGATAACATTGATTCTATTTGGAGATCTTTCAATCTCTACTTTTTCAATACCTGCATCTTTGAATTTTTTGGTCAAAAAATCTCTAATTTTAAAATCTTCCTCCAAATATCTTGGAGTTTCTTTTTCGCTAAACCAACGAGAATCCCAGTCAGACATTTCTCTCAAGCGGAATGATTTTGGATGGACTTTATGACTCATATTTAAAAATTATTTTTCTTTTTTATTATTTTTTTCTGGTTTTTGAATCTTAGAATCCTCTTTCCCTCGTTCTTTTAAAAAAATAGTTATATGGCTCGTCTTTTTCTGTATAGGATATGCTCTCCCCATTGCTCTCGGCCTCCATCTTTTTAATTTTGGTCCTTCATCAACGGTAAGCTTAGAAATATATAAAATATTTTCGTCAAGCTGAAGATTGTTTTTAGCATTAACAATCGCTGATTGCAAGAGTTTTGCCATTGGTCTAGCCGCCTTTTTGGTTGTGTGTTGTAAAACAGCCAAAGATTGCAAGGCCATTTTCCCTCTTATTAGGTCAGCCACCAATCTAACTTTACGTGGCGCTATTCTTAAATGTCTTAATTTAGCTGAACTTTCCATATCTTTTTATTGTTTATTGCTTTGCTTTATCTTTTGATTTAGTGTCCATATCCTTCTGCATTTTCCCTCCATGTCTTATAAACTTAGTTGTTGGAGAAAACTCTCCTAATTTATGACCAACCATATCTTCCCTAACGGGCACAGCAATAAAATCTTTACCATTATGAACTTCCATCACAAAACCAACCATTTCTGGAACAATCACACAAGCTCTTGACCATGTTCTAATGGCTGTTTTATCTCCTGCTTTCATTTTCTGAATTTTTTTCATCAATCTCTCGTCTATATACGGACCTTTTTTTAGTGACCTACTCATAATATGTTATTTTGATCTTCTTTTAATGATGAATTTATTTGTTTTTTTCCTATTCCTTGTTTTTTTACCAAGGGCTGGTTTGCCCCATGGGGTTTTGGGATATTTCATACCGATGCCTGCCCTACCCTCTCCTCCGCCATGCGGATGGTCATGGGGAGTCATTGCTGATCCCCTTACTGTTGGCCTTATACCTTTATATCTTTTTTTCCCTGCTTTGCCAAGAATAACATATCTATGTTCTGGTCTAGAAACCGCTCCGATAGAAGCAAAACATTCTTTATGTAACTTCCTTAACTCGCTGGAAGGCATTTTAATATGAACATATTTACCTTCTATTCCCATTATCTTTGATGAGCTTCCAGCAGATCTCACTAATTTACCTCCTCCTCCTGGAACAAGTTCAATATTATAAATCTCAGTTCCGATAGGAATATTTTTAATTTTCATTCTATTGCCTGGCTTAAGTTCGGTTTTGTCGCTTGATATAATTTCATCTCCCTTTTTAAGTCCGTGTGGAGCTAAATAATATGACTTTTTTCCTTCTTTGTTTTCTACTAAAGCGATAAAAGCCGTGCGATTAGGGTCATATTCTAAAGCAATTACTTTGACTGGAACATCAATATCTCTTCGTGCAAAATCAATCAAGCGATAGAGTCGTTTTGCCCCACCTCCTTTATGGCGAACAGTGATTCTCCCTTTACTGCCTCGGCCAGACTTCTTTTTTAACGGAGCGACTAAACTCTTCTCTGGCCTTTTTTTATCCAAAGAAGAAAAATCTTCTCTTGTTCCGTGTCTTCTTCCTGGTGATGTTGGTTTATATCTTTTCATAAAAATTACCTCGGCAAAATTTCTATCTCCTGTCCCTTTTTAATTTTAACAATTGCTTTTTTATAACCTTTTCTCCAGCCCTGTGTTTTTCCCAATCGTCTCTTCTTTGGAGGCACATTGATTATCCTCACCTTCTCTACATTCACCCCGTAAACATCTTCTACTGCTTGCTTAATCTCTATTTTATTAGAACGACTAAAGACTCTAAACATATATTGATTCTCTTCAGTCAATTCAGTAGCTTTCTCTGTGATATGCGGTCTTTGTAAAACCTTCCAAGCTACATGGGATTTAACTATTTTTTTGGGCTTAGCAATCTTGGCTGGTTTTTCCTTTATCGTTTTATCCTCTTTCTTTATAGCATCCTTCTTCTCTGCTAATGGTTTCGGCTTTTTAACAACCGACTTTTTAATAGCTGGCCCTCCTTTTCCAAAATCTTTCCGAGCTTTTTGTGGCGCGGGTTTTTCTTTTAATTTCTTTTTAAAAACATCAAATACTGACATATTATTTTAGAAAAGTATTCTTAATAGTTTTAATTGATTCTTCCGATAAAATTAAATACTTAAAGGAAAGAATGTCTAAAATATTCAAATTTCTGGCTTCAATAAGTTCAACTCCTGGAATATTTTTAATCGTTTTCAAAAGATTCTCGTCTTTCTTCGCTGTGACAACAAGACAACTTTTAATTGTCTCCTTTTTTATCTTTTTTAATAAATTACTTAAAAAATTATAAGCAATTTTTGTTTTGGGTTCTTCAATTGAAATCTTATCAATAATTAAAATCTCATCATCTTTTGCTTTAGCGGAAAGCACGGAAAATAATGCTGCTCTTCTCATGTTTTTGGGAATAACCTTTTTATAATTCCTTTCGTTTCTAGGACCAAATGTCACTCCCCCGCCTTTCCATATCGGCGATCTAATAGAGCCATGTCTTGCTCTGCCAGTTCCCTTCTGTTTCCACGGCTTCCTGCCACCACCTCGCACTTCTCCCTTATTTTTGGTATGAGCTGTGCTTTGTCTTTTATTTGACTGCATACTAACAACCACCTGATGTATTAAGTCTGGATTAAAATCTTTTTCAAAAATCTCCTTGGGCAATTTTGTTTGCCCTGTTTTCTCTCCTTTTTGGTTGTAAGTATTGACTAACATAATTTTATCAAAAACTCTTTCTTTATCCTCGGATTTCTAATAGCGTTCCCCTTCTGCCGGGTATCGCTCCTTTTATGGCTATCTGATTTTTTTCTTTGTCAATTTGCGCAATTTCCAAATTTTTAACTGTTGTCCTGTCTGCTCCCATTCTTCCAGGCATTTTCCTTCCTTTTATAACCCTTTGGGGATAAGCCGAGCCAATTGAACCAATTTTTCTTTCTCCATGCTTAACTCCATGTCCCTTTCCGAATCCATGAAATCCGTGCCTTTTTACTCCACCCTGAAAGCCTTTTCCCTTAGAAATCCCTGCTATTTTTATTTTATCCCCTTGTTCAAAAATATCTGCATTTATTGCGTCCCCAATCTTTAATTCGGATTCTTCGATCCTAAATTCTTTCAAATATCTATATGGTTTTTTCTTGTTTGGTTTCTTCATTTTCTTTTCTTTCAATTTCTCAAATCCAATTTGAATAGAAGAATATCCATCTTTGTCTTCTTTCTTTATGTCCGTAACAAAACACGGACCTGCTTCAATTAAAGTTACAGGAATTACTTTGTCTTCTTTCCAAATCTGTGTCATCGCTATTTTTTTGGCTAAAATAAATTTACTCATACTCATATTTTTATTCTCTCTGCATCCTCCGGGACGATTCGCCCGGAATTGCCGACAAGATAGTGTTATATTGGGAAGTGAGACAGTAATCTAAACAAAATACCGAGTTAACCAACCCGGCACTTTATGTGTTTTCTATAAAGGGTTAGTATCCATTTTCTGGACTTGACTCCTGTCTTCTTGTCATATTTTTATTTGTATATCTACTCCCGTTGGCAGATTTAAACTAGTCAATGATTCTATCACTTTTTGATCAGATTTTAAAATGTCAATCAATCGTTTATGTACTCTCACCTCAAATTGTTCTCTTGCATCCTTGTGAACAAAACTAGATCGATTAACTGTATATTTATGAATTTCTGTGGGTAATGGAACGGGTCCACAAATCTCGGCTCCATAACGTAAAACTGTCTCAACTATTTGTCGAGCACTTTTATCCAAAACCTTATTATCATAAGCCTTAAGCTTGATTCTGATTTTAGGTGATGGTGTTTCTACCTTTTCTTTCTTTTTAGTAGCCATATTCTAAAGAACGGTTGACAAATTCCCTTGCCTATACAAGGGAATTAGAATGTTATTTAATAATTTTTGTCACTACGCCTGCCCCAACAGTTCTACCGCCTTCTCTAATAGCAAACCTTTGTTTTTCTTCCATAGCAACTGGAGCAATTAATTTAACACTTAAGTTAGAAGTGTCGCCTGGCATCACCATCTCTGTACCTTCCGGCAAAATGACGTCACCAGTAATATCAGTAGTTCTAATGTAAAACTGCGGTTTGTAACCTTTAAAGAAAGGAGTATGTCTACCTCCCTCTTCTTTGGTTAAGGTGTAAACCTCTACATCAAATTCTGTATGAGGAGTTATGGAACCGGGCTTTGCCAAAACTTGGCCTCTTTCCACATCTTCTTTCTTAGTTCCTCTTAAAAGAATACCGACATTATCTCCTGCTCTTCCTTCGTCTAAAATTCTGTTGAACATCTCAATACTCACAGCAGTTGTCTTGGTGGTATCTTTTATTCCGACTAATTCTACCTCTTCTCCTGATTTGATAATTCCTCTTTCTATTCTACCGGTAGCAACTGTTCCCCTGCCTTCGATTGAAAAGACGTCTTCAATCGCCATCAAAAATGGCTGATCAACTGGTCTCTCTGGCTCTGGAATAGAATCATCCAATGCCTTCATTAATTCAATAATCGGCTTAGCTGCTTCATCATCGGCAGAGTTTACTTCTAGTGCTTTTACAGCAGATCCGCGAATAACTGGAACATCATCTCCAGGGAATTTATACTTCTTTAAAAGTTCTCTTATTTCTGATTCAACTAAATCAATCATCTCGGGATCGTCAACAGAATCGCATTTATTAATGAAAACAACAATCGCTGGTACGCCTACCTGACGGGCCAAGAGGATATGTTCTCTTGTTTGAGGCATAGGACCATCAACAGCTGAAACTACTAAAATAGCTCCATCCATTTGAGCGGCGCCAGTAATCATATTTTTGATATAATCACTATGACCCGGACAATCAATATGAGCATAATGCCTGTTCTCGGTCTCGTACTCAACGTGAGCAATGTTAATGGTAAGACCCCTAGCCTTTTCTTCGGGCGCGGCGTCAATTTGATCTATCGCCTTTTCAGAAGTACGAAGACCCTTTAAGGATAAAACCTTTAAAATTGCCGCTGTTAAAGTGGTTTTGCCATGATCAACATGACCAATCGTTCCCACGTTAACGTGAGGTTTTGTTCTTTCAAATTTTTCTTTCTCTGCCATAATTTTATATTCTCCCAGTTTCGATCTTCTAATCTAGAACGAGAACCGGTAATTATTGATTAATTATTACTAAGCATACTCAAATGACTAAAAAAGTCAAGGAACGATAAATTAAAAGCACTTTCTATCCTATCACTAAAATGGCAAATCTTCAACAGTTAACTCGTTTGACGGCATCTCTTCTTCGGTGAGCAAATTAGTATTTTGGATAATCTTTTGTCCTTGTTTCACTATATCTTGCCCCTTTTCCATCTTTTTGTCAAGTGCATTTTTTGAGAAAAGAGATTCTTCTTCCTTCATAATTGTAAAATTTTGAGAAGACTTAAGTGGCAAAGACTGCTGATTATCTTCAAATGGAGAAATAATCAAAATCGGTTCGCCATTTTCTACAATAATCACTTTCGCCTTCTCTTTATCTATTATTTTTTTTAACTGATTTAAATCCATGGATTTTCCTCTCTCGCCCCCGTCCTCCTGCTGGAGAGCGAAGGCAATGATTAATTTTTAGCTTTTACCTTCGACTATTTGCTGAGTAATATTATTTGGCACTTGTTCATAATGACTAAACTCCATTGTAAATCCACCCCTGCCATGAGTTGTGGAACGGAGAGAAGTAGCGTAGCCGAACATTTCCGCTAAAGGAACTGTCGCCTCTATCACTTTCATAGATGCTCTGTCAAAACTTTCCTTAATCCCGCCTCTCCGAGAACTCAAATCGCCAATTGTGTCTCCGAATGATTCAGATGGAACAGTTAATTCTAGCCGCATTATTGGTTCAAGTAAAATTGGCTTTGCCTGTCTAATAGCCGATTGAAACGCTAGTGAACCAGCTATTTTGAAGGCCGCCTCCGAAGAATCAACATCGTGAAAAGAGCCATCATAAAGAGTTACTTCCACGTCTACTAATGGATATCCTGCTAATACTCCCTTTAATAACGCCTCTTTTACTCCTTTGCGAACAGCTGGAATAAATTCTTTTGGAATAACCCCTCCCTTAATCTCATCAATAAATTCAAAACCATCTCCCCTTTCTTTGGCTTTAACTTTTAACCAAACGTGACCATATTGTCCTCTTCCGCCACTTTGCTTAATATATTTACCTTCTGCCTGAGCTTCATCTAAAATAGTTTCCTTATAAGCAACCTGAGGTCTGCCAATGTCGGCATCCACGTTGAATTCTTTTTTCATTCTATCCACCAATATCTCTAAATGCAATTCTCCCATTCCTGAAATGATTGTTTCTCCTGTTTCTTCATCGGTTTTAATTTTAAAAGTTGGATCTTCTTCAGATAATTTTTTTAGAGCTAAACCTAATTTTTCTTGGTCTACTTTAGTTCTAGGTTCAATTCTAATAGAAATTACCGGTTCGGGAAATGAAATTTCTTCCAAAACAATTGGATTTTCCGGGTCACAAAAAGTATGTCCAGTAGTCACATCCTTTAATCCAATAGCGGCCGCGATATCTCCTGTATAAAGCTCTTCGATATCTTCCCTACTGTTAGCATGCATTCTCACCATTCTTCCAAAGCGAATCTTATCGCCAGTGCTTGAGTTTAAAAGCGCGGTTCCAGAAACTAATTTTCCAGAATAAATGCGAAAATATGTTAAAGCGCCAACAAAAGGATCAGTGGCGATTTTAAAAGCTAGAGCAGAAAATGGTTCATTATCTTCTGCTTTTCTTTGAACCTCTTCTCCTGTTTTTGGATTTTTCCCAATAACCGGCGGTAATTCTGATGGACTAGGGAAATAATAAATTACTCCATCTAAAAATGACTGCACTCCTTTATTTTTTAGAGCAGAACCGCAAAATACAGGGACGAGCTGACAAGAAATAACTCCCTTCCTGATTGCTTTCCTAATTTCTTCTACTTCAAGCTCTTGACCTTCTAAATATTTTTCTAAAAGATCTTGATCTTCTGCTGCCACCTTTTCAAGCATTTTACTTCTCCACTCTTGAGCTTTAACTTTCATGTCTTCAGGAATTTCTTCTAATACTACCTTTTCTCCGTGTTCGCCTTCAAATTTTAATGCTTTCATAGTAATTAAATCAATCACTCCAGAAAAATCAGCCTCCTGACCAATTGGAATTTGCAGAGCTACAGCATTAGGGGTAAGACGATCCCAGATTGTCTGTAAGCTGTATTCGAAATCAGCGCCCATTCTATCCAATTTGTTAACAAAACACATTCTAGGAACATTATATTTATCTGCCTGATGCCAGACGGTTTCCGATTGGGCCTCTACTCCTGCCACTCCGTCAAAAATAACTATGGCGCCGTCTAAAACGCGCAAGGAACGTTGAACTTCAGCCGTAAAATCAATGTGTCCAGGAGTATCAATAATATTTATTTTATGCTGTCTATCTTTGTTATCTCCATCCTCTATAGGATGCCAAAAACAAGTCGTAGCTGCTGATGTAATAGTAATTCCCCTTTCTCTTTCTTGTTCCATCCAGTCCATAATGGCTTCTCCCTGATGAACTTCACCAATTTTATGAGAAATTCCAGTGTAAAATAAAACTCGCTCGGTTATTGTTGTTTTACCAGCGTCAATATGAGCGATTATTCCGATGTTTCTAGATTTTTCTATTGGAAATTGTCTAGCCATATTACCATCTAAAATGAGCGAATGCTTTATTGGCTTCCGCCATTCTGTGAACGTTTTCTTTTTTTCTAATCGCCTGTCCAGTATTATCAGCTGCTTCAAGTAACTCTTTTGCCAATCGTTCTTTCATAGAACCCTTGCCTTGTTTGGCTGCTCCGATAATCCAGCGCATAGATAATGCTAATCTTCTATCTTTTGAAACTTCAACTGGTACTTGATATTTAGCTCCTCCAATCCTGCGTGACCTCACCTCTAAAACGGGCGAAGCGTTTTGAATTGCTTTTTCAAAAACTTCAACTGGATCTTGTTTGCTTTTTTCTTTTAAAATTTCAAGGGCTTCATAAACAATTCTTCTAGCCACACTTTTCTTTCCTCTTTCCATTATATAATTAATAAATTTAGCAATAATAATATTGTTATAACGAGAATCGGGTATCAGTTCAATTTTCTTTTTCTTAGCCATATTATTTAAATTGATTTTTTAGTTCCATATTTACTTCTCCCCTGCTTTCTTCCTTCCACTCCGCCCGTATCCAAAACTCCCCTCACAATATGATATCTTACTCCGGGCAAATCCTTAATTCTCCCTCCTCTTATCATTACCACAGAATGCTCTTGAAGCTTATGCCCTTCCCCAGGAATATAGGCAGTTACTTCCATGCCATTGCTCAAACGCACCCTAGTAACTTTTCTTAAAGCAGAATTAGGTTTCTTGGGAGTAGCTGTAAAAACCCTAAGACAAACACCTCTCTTAAAAGGAGACGGATGTTTTCTGGGTCTATTCTTTAGAGTATTAAAGCTAAAACTAGTAGCAGGTGTTTTGCTCTTTTTTATCTTTCTCTTCCTTCCTTTTTTAATTAATTGATGAATCGTTGGCATGTCTTTTAATTAGCATTTAAGATAACAAATCGTTAATCTTTTGTCAAATTTGAATTCCTGTGATTAATTTCATTAGCCAGAAAACTATTTGAATAATGTAATCAAAAAGGAAAAAAATGATAAAGATTAAAACAAATAATCCGTATTTAGATAAAAAGATTTTAATTTTTTGAGCGCTCCTAGGTAAAAAAGTGAAAAGAATATGTGAACCATCCAGTGGAGATATGGGCATTAAATTAAAAACAGCTAGAATAAGATTTATTTGAACGATATATAGAAATACGAAAGCCAGCCCTTCAATAGCATAAATCCCTGGTAAAAATCTTAGAGTTAATCCGAAAATCAAAGCCAAGGAAATGTTTGCTAAAGGCCCAGCTATCGCAACTTTCGCATTTCCGTATTTTTGGTCTTTAAAATTATATGGATTAATTGGCACTGGCTTTGCCCACCCGAAAATTATGCCTCCTGCTCCTGCCATTGACATTAAAATCAAAATCCCTGGCAGAATAATAGAGCCAACTGGATCTAAATGTTTTAATGGGTTAAGAGTCAACCGCTTGGCATATTTTGCCGTTGGATCACCTAATGCATAAGCAACCCAGCCATGCGCCACCTCATGAAAAACCACTGAAAACAAAAAAATTATTATTACGATTATTAATTCAACAAATGCCATATTGTTTATTGTCCGCTCATTGTAGCAGAATTCTCTTGCCAAATCAAAAAAAATAGATTACAATCTTTTATATATTTGATATTAAAAAATTATGCCTAGAGTTTGCGCAATCTGCGGAAAAAAATCAACAATGGGTAGGAAGTATAACAAGCTTATGTCTAAATACAACCCTACTCCTAAAAAACGTAAAAAACCCAATCTCCAATGGGGTATTTTGCCTTCTGGAGAAAGAGCCAAAATTTGTACTCGTTGCAAAAAAACGCTATTGAGAAAGGGGTAAAATAAGAAGGCTATATTACAAGGCTTTTAATAAAAAGACGGAGAAAATTCTCCGCTTTTTTATTCTATATTTTTTTAAAAAATTAGATAGATGGATTAATTACTCTGCCCATAAATAAAATATTCCCTGTTGCGTTGTGCTGGATTAGAAACATAAAAGGATGGTCTGCTCGGAATATTAATATTTTGGGCGTTTCACTTGGCCCACCAGTAGACGTAAACTCCATAACAACAGCCGTGGCTGCGGCCGCCTCTGTTCCCTTTTCATTTACTTCAATAAACGCCTGATGAATAACTTTGCTTATAAACAAATCTCTCTTTCCAGTCATCCCTGAAAAATCTGCTGAACCAGAAAATGCAGTTGGCATTCCCATCTCCTTTAAATCATTAGCCATAAAATATTTGGTCTCAAACTTAAACTTGGGAATAAATATCTTAACTCTCTTTTCTTTTAAATCCTTTTTCCATTTTGATAAATTTTCAAAACTCAACGAATTTTCTAATGCTTCTAAATCATTATCTTTTGGAAGAAAAATCAACATAGATAACTCTTCCCCAGAATAAGGCATTTCAAGAATCTGGAGCTCATTATTTTCAGCATAATTAAACCTTGCTTCTTCGTCTGTGCGTTCCATCATTGGAACTCTAATGACACTATCTTTGTTTATCCTAAAACCCTGATCTTTCGTGTCATCCTCGTTAAATTGTCTAATCCAATCACCTTTAAAATAAACAGCATTTGTAAGAACCAATCTTGTCAGAGAATTGACCATTCCTTGAGGGATTAAATCTTTAATTTTATCGTTTGTTTTTTCTTCCACCCAATTATTAATTGTTATTCTCGCATTTTCAGCATTCTTTTTAAAGTCCAAATTAGTCACTTTCCCTCCATAATTCTCTTCTACTATATTAAAATATTCATCCAAAAATTTATAATCTTTTTCTGCCCACAAGGCATTGGCTGTCTGGAGTTGATGCTCTTTCCCCTCTTTGTTTATTTCATCAATCATTCCTGCATATTCTGTTCTTCTTAAATCATCATTATCCGGGAAATAAAACACAGAACGCATTTCTTCGGCTGTTTGTCCCCTTGCCCCCTCATAAGTCATTGCTAACGCAGAAGAAATACTATAGGGCGAGAAAAAAATATTGCCATCTTGTTTGTCTTTTAAATGATAATAAAAATTTAAAGCAAATTCATTGTTGGCTTCTACAACATTGCTTACATCTTCTATTTTTATATTTGCCCTTGGAGTTATTGGATTTGTTCCCGGTACAGGGAGTTTGCCTGATTTAAATAAAAACACGCCAGCAATAACGATAACTAATCCTATTATTATAATTGTAAAAATTTTCCAATTCATATTGGTATTTTTATTAATTATTCTTATCCTTATTTTAACATAAATCAAAAAAACAAAAAAATCCTTTTTTGAAAAGGATAAGAATGTAAATAGAAAATAATGGAAAATATGAGAGGAGAGGGGCAAAGCTTATATGACTAACCTTACCCTTTCTCCTCCGTTTTATCGCTGACGCTTAGCTGGACGTCCCCAACGGGAAAGATTTGGTTCGTGTCCAATGCGACAAGGCTTTGCTTTAAAACTCTTGTCAAATCTATCACCTATGAGTTCTCGATCTTGGTAATCCACGACCCGGAGAGTTGTGGAAACCCTTGCACACGCTGTTGCATTTTTCATGCTATTTCCCCCTTTGGTTTCCTTAAGCTCTGAATTATTTCAGGGACTAAGGAAATATAGGGTGAACAGGGTGGCTTTATAGTAAGGTCGCAGATCTAGTGGAGACATACGGCCCAACATTTGCCACCCCGTCCGATTGAAGGAGCTCTCGTACTCCATGGAACAATCGAAGAAAAACTATTTTAACTTTTCTTCGATTGCTCCCGGAGGGAGGAGCAACCATTGTGAAATGTACTAGAAAGTACATTGATACTATATCATGTTATTTAAAATCTGTCAAGTGTTTTACTACCTCTTCTAAATCATCTCCTTTATAATCTTACAAAAAATACAATCTTCCATATTTTTTTATTTGATAATTCCCCCACCAAGGCAAATATCGCCTTTATAAAAAACTGCTATTTGGCCTGGAGTAACCGCTTTCTGCGGTTCCTCAAATACTAATCGCCAACTTTCAGAAATCCGACTTCCGCAAATTAATTCTGCTTTGGCTAATGATTGTCTATAGCGAACCCTCGCCTCAATTTTTAGCGACTCATCAGGTTTCTCGCCAGAAATAAAATTTACATTTGACAATGTTACCTCCTTGTTAAAAAGTTTTAAATCTTCTGAGTCATTGGTTACTATTAAATTATTATTTTTCTCATCAAAATCAATTACCCAAAAAGGGCCTCCTGGCAATTTTATTCCTTTTCTCTGTCCGCGAGTATAAAAATGAAGACCTTGGTGATTACCTAAAAAATTGCCTTTAACATCATAAATTTTTCCTGGCTTATTGCCAATCTCTTTTTCTAAAAAATCCGGCATAGATTTATTGTCCATAAAACAAAGATCTTGGCTTTCTTTCGGAGCTATTTCAATTCCTTCTTTTTTGGCGATTTGGTAAACTTCTTCTTTAAAATAATTTCCTAAGGGCAAAATTAATTTTGACAGATGTTTTTGATTCAATAAAGCCAAAAAATATGTTTGGTCTTTTTCTTTATCTTTTGCTCTTAATAATTGAAATTTACTATTTATCTCTTGGATCTGCGCATAATGCCCAGTAGCGATATAGTCAATTCCCTTTTCTCTAGCAAAGTTTAAGAGAACAGCAAGCTTCACATCTCGATTGCAAAAGACACAAGGACTTGGCGTTTCGTTTTTCTTTAATGTTTCTAAAAAATAATTTATAACTACTCTTTTAAATTCGTTAGAAGCATCAACAGTAAAGTGAGAAATTCCGTATTTTTTACAAACTCTCTTAGCTCTTTCAATGCTCTCCTCTGAACAACGAGTATTTCCATTCAATCTATTTTTGGAATTTTCCCAAAAAGCAAACTTTAAAGAAACTCCTAATACTTTAAAACCCTGCTCTTTTAAAAGAAACAGGGCAACAGATGAATCCACGCCACCTGACATTCCTAAAACAACCGTTTTTTTACTATCAATCATCTTGGTGCAATTCTTCTTCTTTCTCAATCCAACCTTTGTATCTTTCCTCTATAACTCCCTTTTCTTTCTCTAGAATTCTATGTCTTTTTGCTAAATTTTCCGGAATCGGTCTTTTGTTCTTGGAAAAATAATCATAAATTGCATCATGTAAAGCATCTACTGCTAAAACAGAACAGTGGATTTTCATAGGCGGTAAACCACCCAACTCTTCTAAAATTCCTTTTTTAGTAAACTCCAAAGCATATCCAATACTTTTATTTTTGACTAAATCAGTAATAATTGTACTTGAGGCAAGAGCCGCAATGCAACCAAAGGTTTCAAAAGAAATTTCTTTAATCATCTCCTCTCCCTTTTTATTTTTACCAACTTTAATATAGAGCCACATAACGTCGCCGCAAACTGGGTTTCCGACTTTGCCTATACCGTCTGCGTCTTTTATTTTTCCGTAGTTATGCGGATTTTTAAAGGCATCAAGAACTTTTTTAGAATAAGGCATGTTAAAATGGAGAAATTTCTCTTAATTTTCCAACTATTTTAGGTAATATCTCTAAAACCTTATCAATTTCTTCTTCTGTATTAAACCGACTTAGACTAAATCGCACTGTGCCATTAATATCTTGAGGAGGTAATCCAATAGATAATAATGTTTGATCCAACTCAAGGGTATACGAAGCGCAAGCCGAGCCAGTGGCCGCGCATATTCCTTCTAGGTCAAGAAGGCCAATAATCGCCTCTCCTTCAATTCCGAAAAAGCTAGCGCTTAGAATATGACACAGTCCTCTTTCGTCTTGCGGTCCGTTTATTTTAACTTTTGGAATCTTAAGCAATCCTTGTCTTAGTTTATTTTTTAATTTTTTGATATATTCAATGTGATTTTTATCTAAGCCAATTTCTACTGCTTTGGCGAAGCCAACAATTCCCGGCACATTATCAGTCCCAGAACGCAGACCTCTTTCCTGCCCCCCTCCATGCTGATATGGCTCTATTTTTGTTCCTTTTCTGAGATATAGAGCGCCAACGCCTTTTGGCCCGTGAATCTTATGGCTATTTATGCTTATCAAATCAACTAAATGTTTTTGAACATTAATTTCTGTCTTAATATAGCTTTGACAAGCGTCAATATGAAAATAAACATTATGTTTTTTACAAACCTGTCCAAGTTTTTCTAAATTTTGAATACTGCCAATTATATTTTGACCATGAATTATGGAAACCAAAATCGTTTCCGGCTTAATAGCTTTTTCTAGATCTCCTGGTTTAACAAATCCTTTTTCGTCAACTCCTAGAATACTTATCTCAAACCCCTGTGATTCAAGCCATTTATAAACATTCAAAACTGACTTATGTTCAATACTTGTAGTAATAATATGATTCCCCTTATCTTTATTCGCAAAAGCAACTCCCTTGATAGCAAAATTATTTGATTCTGTCCCACCAGAAGTAAAAACGATTTCTTCTGAATTGGCTCCCATGGATTGGGCAATAATTTTTCTAGCCTTCTCTATCGCCTCTTTGGCTTTCTGTCCCAATTGATGCACCGAAGAAGCATTTCCATAGTTCTTCTCAAAAAAAGGAATCATCTCTTCTAGTGACGAAGGATCGATTTTGGTTGTCGCTGCATTGTCTAAATATATTGTCATATAAACTTAACGGACCCTGCGTTTTCTTCTAGGGTTTTCCGGATATTTTTCCAAGATGGTTGTCCTCACGAATATCCTAAAAGGATATTCAAATATTGGATTCCCGTAAGAAACTATAGTGCCGAAAAATGATCTAGAAGATAACGACAGGGTCCTTCTTTATAATACTGATAAACAGAGACTGTTGTCAAGGACGTTACATCACGTCATCTTCAGCTCGCTTATAGTCAAAAATCTCCTCCGGCGCAAACCAAAAACTTATCTCGTGTTCCGCTTCTTCTGGAGTTTCAGAAGCATGGACTAGGTTACGAACAGATCTTTTATCACGATTAGCTGCCGTGGCATCGTCAACTGAAAAATCTCCACGAATAGTTCCCATATCAGCTTCAGCTGGCATTGTTGGTCCGACAATTTTTCTTATCATTTTAATGGCATGAATACCCTCTACCACTATTTTAACCATCGGTCCTGAAGTTAAATATTCAATAAGCCAGCTTCTCACTAATTTTCCCACTTCTAAAGAATTATCACTGCCTAATTCTTTTTTAGCGTCAAAACCATATTCTTTGTAATTCTTTAAAGTTTTTTCGCCTAATCTTTTAATCCAAATCTCGTCTTGAGGATAATGCCTATCTATCTGAGATTTGTCAGCCCAAAACATTCTTAAAGCAATAATTTTTAAGCCTCTTTTTTCTACTCTACTAACGATTTCTCCAGCCAGTCCCCTTTTTACGGAGTCGGGCTTAAGAATAAGAAGGGTTCGTTCTTTTTTTGGATGAGACATATATCTTTTTCTTTACTTGTTTGTAAAACCTTTATACCAGATTCTTCGAATCTTGCCAAGACACTGGGAGAAGGATGACCATAAGAATTATCTCTGCCCACAGAAATTATTGCCAAATTTGGCTCTACTGCTTCTAAAAATTCTTCTGAACTTGACGTCTTGCTTCCATGATGAGGTACTTTTAAAATATCAGCCTTTAATGAAATTCCCTCTTCTACTAATAAATGCTCTATTTTTTTCGAAATATCGCCAGTAAAAAGAATCTTTTCTCTGTCCACATTTAACATCATAACAATAGATGTGTCATTCATCGCGCTGACTTCTCTCCCCTCTAATGATTCTAAGGGATACAAAACTTCAAAATATCGCTGATCTGGTAAAGAAACTATGAATCCCTTTTCTGCAATCCAAACCTTAGTCCCTTCATTTTCAACAGCTTTTTGCCATTGTTCAAAAAGCAAACTTTTCCCCAATGCTCCAGTCCATAGAATGTTCTCTATCTCATAATTTTTCAAAACTTCTAAAAATCCGAAGAGATGATCTTTATCCGAGTGAGTCAGAATAACTAGATCAATTGTTCTATCCCAAAAAGGCATCCTTTGTTCTAGTTTTTCAGTGAGAGCATTATCTGGTCCCCCGTCAATTAAAATTTGATGCCCTTGAGGTGTCTCAATAAAAAAACTATCTCCTTGCCCAATGTCTAAAAAACAAACCTCAAGACCTTTGTCTTGAGATTCTTGAAAAATCACTGACCAAGAGAAAACATTCAGAATAAGCAAAATAATTAAAATTGTTGTTTTCTTCCGCATTATTTCATTCTATCTGAAATTTTTCTAAAAACAAAACTGTCGAGGATTATCTTTGGCAGTTTCTCTAGTAACCTAATCTTTGTGTCTAACTTTAAGAAACTTCTCAACTAAAACACCATTGATAATAGAAAATAGGATCATATAGAAAGTAAGGACTATGACAAATGAAAGGCCGAAGTAATAAATCATCATTGGTAAAAGAGAAATCTTGACCGCTCTATTGTAAAAAAAAGCAACAATAAAAGCGTCTCTCATTCCGTGTTCTCTAAGCTCTAATAGTAAAGGATACCACATATACAAGGGGCCATCAGATAAAATTCCTCCAATGATTGATATAAGCCATCCCTTTATGCCAGCGTCCTTTCCAAGTGATTTAGTTATTTTTTTCGCATTAAAAAATAATCCCGAGATAAACATAAAAAAGAGCACCACAAAGAATATTGGAAAAATCTTTTTCAAAAGATTTAAAAATGTTAAAAACGATTCTTTTACCAAAGAAAAATTAACCAATGCCAAAATTAAATACAAGATTATAACTAATACAAGGAAAATCCATCTGCTTTTGTGTTTTCTTATAGAATTTTCTTTCATAAAAATGACAAAGTTAAAGTAACTAAAATAGCAATAATTAATGCACTCACAAAACTCGTAGAATTTCTAACAATGGCAAATCTTTTCCCGAATACCATAGATTCTGCC
>Ga0307992_1000493_pt1 | contig 25068 bp, 33 predicted proteins | sample EllFjometagen133_FD_203162 | JGI IMG/M metagenome (GOLD analysis project Ga0307992, IMG submission 203162) | Marine microbial communities from Ellis Fjord, Antarctic Ocean - #133 | ecosystem: Environmental > Aquatic > Marine > Unclassified | place: Southern Ocean | collected 2014-10-08
CCACCACCATCTCCACCTATCATTGATGCAGCATGCGCTTTTATAGCAACAGTCACCAGAGATTTACATCCCAGGCAGTGTTTAGTTTCGACTGTGTAATACATATCAGTCTGTGGCTGATCTAGTACTTCAGCGGAATATCCACAGGAGTGACATTTATACTTTGATGCAGTACTCAGGTTTACCCCCAGATTTATTAATTGAACTTGCGTGAATGTAGTCGATACGTGCAGCTAATCAAAAAGAAAAGCCCCCAGGATCCGAAGATCCCAAGGGCTTGAGGGGATTAAATATAGCCGTGGCAGTCTGAATTTTTAAGAGTGCATGGGTAAAAAAAGGGAATCAATCTCCCTTTTTCTCAAACCTTTCAAGAAAGCCATCCCATTTAAGCCCAGCAACTGTTTTGATGTAGTTCCACTTTTGGTAAACCCACCAGACATATCTCACATGGTCTCCAGGTTCAAATAGCCTTCGTTTGCTAGAGTACCCTTGATGCATTCGTAATGTGCATAGAACGCCTGCTCAAGACGCTTGTCATCATCTTCCTCAAGGATATTCGTGACGAGGAAAAGACCACAAGGATCCAGCTTATGCATATCCGCCGCATGTGGATCGATTTCTTTTCCGCAAATGCAGCATTGTATAACAACTCTTGACATATTTTCCTCCTGGTGTAATAGTTATTGATTACTATTCTTATGCCAGGAATTTTGAAAAACTCGCGGGAGCCGGGATGTCCAATATCAGATGCTCCGATGACCATTTTGCTGAATTTTGAGGACCACTCTAGCTTGTCGGGCATGCGCTTTGAAATTCTGGTCTCTATTCCACTAAAGATGCTCTAATGAGAATATAAATAATATGTTATAATGTAAATATAGCTTGACAAATCATGCTTTACACCGTATTATATAAGTATAGGGGTCAACGAAAACCTTGATCCTATCCGAAACTAGAATCCAACGAAAATTGAACTGACGAAATGGCCCAAATGGGCTTCTTTTGACATTACTGGCTGGGATGATTTTTATCCCAGCTTTTATGCCACCTCAGGTGGTAAAACCAATGAGAACGAATTAAAAACATGAAAACAATGACAACTGAAACAACAACTCAAGATATATGGCTAGCTGCGGTGGCTTGCCAGAACGGATATGAATTATACGACCTCAGGAAACTGGGCGATCGTAAACTTTTTGTGTTCAAGGATAGTGAAGCTTTTCAAGAATTGAAGCGGGATTACTACTGGCATCAGGCCAAAGTAGATCCCTTAAAATTCAAGAAAGCAATCCGAGAGCTCAAATCCTTAACCATGGAAGGACAAGACCATGGATAATAAAATCAAAAATAAATATGAAAAACTACAAAAACCGGATCAGTGTCAATGGACATTACGATCCAACCAAAGGAAAGGATTATAATAATAGTAGAGTAGCCAATGGCTGGTCTATATCTGAATATACCTGGGCTGAACCTTCAGTCCGAAATCTAACAACCCAAAAAGGGATCAGTTGTAACGAGTATTCTACTGATCATAGATCCAATCAAAACTGGGTAGGTACAAATACCGTCATGCTTGATTTTGATGATGGGAGCGTTACTGCATCTCAGTTAATTGAGGATCAGCAAACCTGGACTCATGATAGCTATATCTATTCCAGCCAGAACCACCAAAAACCCAAAGAGAAAAATGGGACTGTCGTCCCTAAGTGTGACCGCTTGAGGGTATTGATTCCCCTAAATGAGGCCATCACTGATTCAGCAGATCTAAAAGCTGTTGAAGGATATTTTAAAAATAGGTATCCAACGGTCGACCAAACATTCATGGGGCAGGCTCGTTATTTTGCTCACGGGACTACTGAAGTATCGAGTTTTCGAAACAGTCAGGGACCGCTTAGATGGAGTGAAATTCCGGAACTGGAAAAATACCGAGAAGGGATCTCTGCCCGGAGCTGGCAGAAAAAAGCTGAGCAGCATATCTGTCTCACTGATAAAATTATGGATGCAGACCGAAACGAATTAACGATCAGGGATGTACAACCAAACGTACCAATTTACTGTCCATTTTGTGGACTGTCTGAAGAGCGATCTGGAGATGGACATAATGCAGTCATTAAAATAAATGACGATGACCTACCATTCCTGTTTTGCAGTAGCTGCCAATCACGCGGCCTTGGGAATAAGGGTGTCTATAACTTTGAAACTGTTGATGGATATATCTATCGACTGGCCTTAGATGATAAACTTGTCTTCATTGATACCCTGAAATCCAAATATATGGCAGGATGTAAAGAGCCAGGTTTAGATGACTATGTAGTTCGGGAGCAGGGAGGTTCTGACTTTGTGGCTCAGTTCTGCAAGCATCACAAAGTTCCTTACCCTGAGGTGTACCCACGAGCAAGATTCGAGTTGGTGTTTAATAGTGATGAGAAGGCTGAGTTTGATAAGGGTTATGTCAATAAGTATGCGGTCACTGATCTTCTAATGGCACCAGTTCCTATTGGACATGTTGCTAAGCAACCTACGTATATTGCTAATCTTATTGACCATATTATGACTCATGATACAGAAATTATTGATAGGTTTTATAATGATCTAGCCTGGTTCGTACAGAACAGAAAGAAGCTAATAAATTCGTATTTGTGGCAAGGAGTGGAAGGCACTGGCAAGGGTTTATTCTTTTCCAGGGTGCTCCAGGTAATCTTTGGTGCTCAATACTGTGCCCAAACTGATCAGGATGCTTTCGGTACTCAATTTAATTCATTCCTAACAGATAACGTGTTGGTGCTGGTTAATGAGGTATCCGGAAATTTCTCAGGGACGGAGGCTAAGGGAATAGCAACCATAGAGAAAATGAAGATTGCTATCACAGATGAGCATATCCAGATAGAGGGAAAGAATAAAGACAGATTCAATGGCAAAAATGTTTGCTCGTTTCTATTTGCAACGAACAGGATTCAAGCAATTACCCTATCAGACAACGATCGTAGATTTAATGTCGCCCCCAGACAAGAAGTAAAACTTCATGATACTACATGGTGGCCAGGGTATCAGCAGATGAAGTCATTGGTAGAAGATGAGCTCCAGGAGTTTGTTTGGTATCTCAAACAATACCAGGTTGATGAAACACTGATCGGTAAAGTTATTGATAACGAGCCCAAACGAATCCTGCAGATTATGTCACAGACTAATGCTGATATGTTCTTTGAGGCTGTGAATAAAGGTGATCTGGATTGGCTGGAAGAGAATGTTGTCATTGAGCTATCAGGCTTTGATGTTGACAAAAGAAATGATCATATCAATTCAATCATCTTTAATCTTAAGGGTGCAGACAAAGTTTCAGTCAATGATCTTTGCGATCTATACAATAATATCAATAATAAAAAATTAACAACGGTGGCTTTTGGTCGTCTAGCAACAGGGCATTTAGGTAAGGCAAAAACCGTCCGGATAAACAATATACCGCAACAAGGTTTTGATATTGTCTGGAATTCACGGGATTTATCCGATGAGAGCTAAAAATGTAAGAGATGTAAGAGGTTGTAAGAGATATCTCTTACACGGCAAACCGCTATACAGTAAGGCTTTACGGGGATATTTAGGTAATGTAAGAGATATATCTATTATTGGGGGGGAGAAGAATATGTATACACTAGAGTACCTCCCTGTCCCCAGCCTAATATCTATCTCTTACAATTACATTTTAGTTATATATAATAAATACATATACTTAGGGCGTAAGAGATGCAAATTCTATCTCTTACATCTATTACAAATGATAAAGGAGACACAATAAATGAAATATTTTAAATACACAATATCCTTGGACCAAGGCACACAAATGTCCGACGGAGAATGGGATATAACAAGCAACGAATTAGAGGTAAAATTGGAGGAATTAACTGACTACCAGGACGAAGCATTGGCAGAATTATTTGCTTCATTGATGAAAGAAAACAAGAGCAAGATTGACAAAACCGTAGAGGCAATCCGATGAAATATTTTAAAATAGTAACAAGATTAGAGCATGCCGATTTGAACGAATCAGACGGAAAAAGAGACGGCAAATACTGGCAAAACACCATGATCGTTAAAGACGTTGACAGTTGCCAGCAAAAAAGACTTGTAAAAATGTTTAAACCCCTGGTTGAAGAGAAGGGAGATTTGCTCTATGAGCTAGTGGAGGAGGTCTTATGAGATTTTTTAACAAACCAACCGTCGGCTCTCGTCTGGTAGAGGCATCAGAACAAATAGTGAGTGAGGAACAGCAACTACGCTCGTTGATAGAGAGCCACAACATGATGGCAAAAGACAAAGTTGGGAGACTTTTTTCTCCTCTGACCAGATTTCAAACGAATGATCTGGCCCAATTAATCAACAATAAAAAATAATGGTATTAGTTAATTTCCAATGTTGTCTGTGCGGAGAAAGCATAGATAGGGATTCAGAAATAGATCCTTGTGGAGTCACAATATTTTCAAAAGTCGACACTGATAAGAATGAGCATGAACAGACATTTTTCTGTCATTTTGAATGCTTCCGTAATTCAATGGATGCCGGAGTACGAGAGTACTTGAATTTTGAGGATCAGAAGTAAATCTAAGGGCTGTTAATTCGGCCCTTACCACTTTTTAAACTGTATGTTTGTTAAAATAACAACATGATCAATAATCGGCGTTAAGCCTTGCTGAGTAACACTTTAGAGTCGAAAGAGGCGAATATCGATCGGTGTTTCTGTTAAAAATGCGGTAGAACCTATTTCCCACTGCTTCCAGAAATGGATGCTAAAAAAATAGAGGATTATTTTAAATGAAATATTTTATAAAAGAGGGTATGGCTAGATTTGAAGATACATTTCATGGAATAGCCAAATCATTAAGAAAAAGACCTGAATTAAAACCTGATTACGATTTTATTGCTGACGCTATTAAATCGAAAGGTGTCGGGAATGCTGCAACTAAGTCTGAACAAGCTGTCAGTAAATGGGAGCATCCCGAAGTTCAAACTTTAATTGAGCACTCTAGAGGATTAGCTAGAAAAGTAACAAGGGCTGAAAATCGTTTAAAGGGAAATCCACTTAATGACCAGCTCCATAAGAATTTAGCAGAGGCTAAATTTAATCTTGAACATGAAAGTAAATTTTATGTTAATCGTGGAGAGGCTCGAGTTATAGGGACCGTTAGAAAACATGATAAAGATGTTGTTCGTCCTGTCACTGGAGTTACTGTGGGCTATAGTAAGTGGAATCCTAAATTAAAAGGGTTACCAAAACCAACAGATTTAACTAATGCGGTACTGGGGTAAAGAAAAGGGCTAAGCCCCTTTCTGTTAGCAACCCACCCAAACGTAGATTACTGACCAACTGAGAACTGTGAAACTTAAACAACCAAGGCCAAAACTGGCAAGAACGCAAGCTACTAACAGAAGAGCGTACGCTTTTACTTTGAACTTAAAAGTTCTGTTCGGCCAGTTGTTTTTTACTCTGTATACCTCGTGTGCAAAGTATGCAACCCAACCTTGTAACCATTTTTTCATATGTTAACCTCCATTAACCATACTATTCTTATTCCATAATTATGAAATATTTTACCAAACTAGCAATGCAAGTAGACTACTCTAATCACTTTTGGGAGCGTGCTCTTGGATCTGTCTAGTTACCTAAACTGCTGTAATCGCCATGCTCGAGCTTCATAGATTCTTCCACCAGCAAACTGCGTTTTTCACCAGGACGTTCAAGCTCTAGAAATTGATTGATGTTGATGTAACGATCGCGAATCTTCACAGCTTGTTCACCATAATAGATGCCTTTTGCCCAATTCAATTCTTCCTCGGTCCATAGATTTAGCATCCATTTAGGTGCCTCAGTTATGTATTCAATATCTTCCCAATTAGATCCGTGCCAGCCATCAATAATCGGTGGATCCTCACCAAACATAATCGGGAATAGATAAAGGTTCTTGAGCATGGCAATTAGCAGCATTCTCTCAGCACCAGGATCATCACCATGCCTATGTAGTGACAGAGCCCATCCCATCCTATGAAATGGTTCGCCTGAGTCATCGTCAAACATCTTTTCGAACCATTTGTAATGAGCCATGGCTCCCTTGGTGTCATCTATGCGAAGATACAACGGTCCAATCATGAAGCGTTTACCTGCGCCATCACTAATGAAATGGTGTTCTTTCCACTCTTTGTTCAGAAGTCTTCGATAGCGGGCAATTGTTACTTTGATTTTCTTTGTCATACTCAAACAAGATATCCCAATATTAAATCGGCCCCAAGAACTTCGGTTAATAGATGGGGATGTACTTTGCTTTCCACCTGTTACCGAAATCCCGAAAGGTCCTCTTCGTTTTTGGATCGTATATGCTTTTGCCAGAATTTATTTTTTTGAAATTTTCATGCTTGTATATGCAAATGAATACCGGGTAAAAAGAAGCGCCGAAGCACTTCTTTCTGCAAGCCTAAAACGACTCTGCGTTTTGGTCACCAATATCTGCGAAGTCATGACTTGAAATAACTCTAGTCACTTCCTCGAACTGATCACGCGCTTGTTTCGCGAGCATTAACATTTCTTTCGAGGCGATGCCATCGATCCCAATACGTACTTCTGCCCAACGATATGTCCCTTTCTTGACATCCTCCAGACTGAAAGTTGTGTTAGCGGCAACAACGGGCAAGTTGGATCTTTGAAGCTTCTTCTTGTGAGCGTTCCAGTGTTTGATCGAAGTTGGTGAAAGTGCGAAGACCAATGGCTTCACCACACCATCAATCTCTGCCAACATGAACAACCTTGCTTTCGGCTTACAAGCACCACCGATAACACCATGCTCACATGCATTACACGATGATGCCAATGGTTCTTTCCCGCTTGGGACTCCATCAATTCCAGAGCAGAGCGGGACCTCTGCCCCCTCTTCCCATAGTGCACGGATACCCTGTTCGGCGAAGACAATTCCTGTAAGCTTGTTCTCAGGTATATCGACCTCCTGAGTTTCACTATCCAGATAGCTCTCACCTGTGTCAATATACAGATTATGTTTCCCTGATTTTTTATGCTCGATACGAACACGAGGAAGCTCGAAACTGGAAGAGGTCGTACTTAAACCTTCCAACTCTTTCTCCATATCCCAACCGGCTACAGACATCGCCTGTTTTACATCGTCTGGGACCATCATTTGATTTTCCATGTTTACCTTTCTGGCTATGAAGCCATATTTAATTCAGCTAACAGTTCATGAGCCATATCAGCATCCTTTTCAGGCACGTTGTCATTCCGGCTTACACAGTGAGTAGCATATGAGCAGAAACTACACGATGCCGTGTTTGGGTAGTACCACGGCTTAACCATAGCTGACAGCTGTGACCTTATCTCATGCCTGAAAGCACGTAGATCTTGGATTGATTTACTTGTCATCATGAATGGCGAACCTTTCTCATCGCCTATTTCTTTACCGACCACTTTCCTCTTGTACACTTCATGTCCACGTAGGAAGTAGATTCCAACTGAGTCTACCATCATGTTCGGCTTAATCCAGATGTCATCTACCCAGACCTCACCGAACTTTAATGCGTATGAATACAGCGTAAGCTGCAAGTCATTTGGAATTGCATACTGGTTAGGGCGCATCTTGCTCGATTTAAAATCTATCAATGAGATTGTCCCATCGATATTCTTCCGGCACTGATCCATTGTTCCAGTAAACAAGTAACCCAGTATCTTCACTCTAAATGGAACCTCAGAGAACAAGACTAAAGCATCACGGTTGTACGCTTTGCTTCTATAGTTCTCGAGGATCTCAACTCCATTCTTTGTCAGAGCCTCAATCTCTTTAGCCATATCACGTTTCCAACGCACAGGGATGTGTGCTTCGTCCGAGGCATACAGATAATGATTAAGCGCCTTGATATACAGAGATCTCAAATCACTACTCCATTCACCTTCGTGTAGCTGCTTCAGTACCATGTGCAACGCACTTCCGTGTATTGTGCCCGGATAGCGAAACGCTGGTTCTAGTTTGTCAATGTGCCTAAATTTGTACATGAGCGGGCATGACAACCAGGTCTTTAAGGTGCTCTGACGTAGTTCAATCGTCTCTAAGATCTCTTTTTTCGTCATGAGACTTCTCCTCCTTTTCTTCCTCGCCAAACAATTCCGTCAGCACCTCTTTAAGAAGTTTGCCAGTATGCTTGATGATTTTTTTGATTCTGTCAGGATTCATTATTTGCCACCAACGATGACTTTGACCACTTCCTTCACTACCTTGACGATTGCACTAGTCGGTATCCCGAACATAGTTTTCCTCCTTTTCTGATTCGATTATTGTGTATTTGATTTGTCCCAGCTCCTGCAAAACCTTATGCAGCGACATGGTTCATGAGTTGTTTGTGGATCGCCAGGTGACGTTCCATGATGGACTGTGGTGGAGAACTCTTGAGAGCTTCCGTTACGGCGTTATAGAAGGACCATAAATTCCTGTCTTCGAAGACATCATGTGATGGCTCTAACCATTCCTTCTTCACTACTGGGATCTGGCGAGGATTAATTATTCCCCGACCATATACCAATCCTAGCATCCGATAAGCTTCGTCATCTGACAGGGGGATCCCTTTCATGGTCTCAGCATCAGCTTTGATCTGGTTGAAAGCAGATCGGGATCGGTAGATAGCAGACAAAGCTAATCCATCGATATCTGCATGGACATTCGAAGTGTGTTTGCGGAGGACAGTTAGATCACCAGTTAGCATCAGGTTATCACATACGAAAACACTGGCCCCTACTGCGATCCCAACTGACAAGCTTCTATCGTAACTATTCCTGAATCCGATAGACAATCCAAGGGCAGAGTCTCCATTTTTGAATGTGTGCACGCCAAACATTTTGGCACCGTCTCTGGCCAGTCCAAACTGGGTGTTAACCAATTCAAACTCAGGTAACAAGTTTCCGGCCATTGAACTCAGCATGTTTGCCAGGGCATCATGGCCAACCGGTTTATATGTCCGGGTTTCTTGTGGGACTGGAATAGCCGCTAAGTCATTTATAGTAGCTTCTTCCGCTCCGCAGTGAAGCAGTAAACTCATCTTTCACCTCATTTCTATTGATTGATTAAGGGACAGTAAGCCTGCCCTGTACTCTTCTTATTCCACAAAAATCTGGAATAAGAATAATACTGGTAAACCAATAAACACCAATGGAGGAAGGATATGCATTACTTGAAAATAGCTGATAATAAATATGCTAGCGATGAGCTTTCCAGTCTTGTGTCCAGTGGACTCTCCGTGCTGGGGCTTGATAGCTTCCGAACAATCAGAGTTAGCACTAAGAGTAACAAAATCAGCATCGGCTTTAAAACCCTCGAGGATGCTAACACCACAAGAATGATAGCTGGCATTCCACCACACCCCCGGAACAAAACGTTTAGGAGTAGAGATGCAACCCAGTTTGTACTGGATCTCTATAATGTGGCAACAACTAGCACCATCAACGTGGCTTAAAAAAAAGGAGATATATTATGTATCAAACAATCGAAAGCATCTCTGACTCGGAGTTGCAGGAGGAATATGTAAAGCGATTCACCAGGAAAGCTGGAGAGCAGCTTAAATCAGCCCGAGATTCAGCTGAACATCTCAGATCATTCTTGAGCCAGTATCCAAAAGATCAAGAGCACTTCGTGGTAGTGTTTATGAACGCGCAAAATCAAATCATCTCAACGGAATTGATCAGCTCAGGAAGTTTGGCAACAGCAGCTGTATTCCCACGTGAGATTGTGAAGCGTTTACTCGCTTTAGAAGCTGGTGCGGTTATAGTTGGTCATAATCACCCTTCAGGCGAGACTCTGCCAAGCAATTCTGATCGAGCTCTCACGAAGAAGCTGGGCAATGCGTTAAGTTCAATAGACGTTTCATTACTCGACCATGTTGTAATTGGTAATGGCTTCTACAGCTTTTCTGATCAGGGACTACTGTAATGAGTAGCCAATGGATTATGAGTTTCGAAAAACTCATGTCGGAGACGGAGGTCAAAGCACTTAGAGCTGTGCTGGAAGCTGGGGCAATTGTAGCTAAATCAAAAGCACGCCAAGGTCCAGTGCGTGATCAATGTATTGTAGAGTTAGCTTTAAAAACTGGTTTAAGGGTTAGTGAGATAAGCCAACTCAAGCTTGAAGACATCGACCTGAAGCGTGGAGGCAACTCACTGATCGTGCGACACGGCAAGGGAGATAAATCCCGAGTTGTGAAATTCAGTTCAAAGCTCAAGAGTCTGATCTTGGAGTACATCGAGTATCGAGACAAAGACTCAGAGTATCTCTTCCCATCAGAGCGTCAGGATTATATGAGTTCGAATGGGTTGCAGAAGGTGTTTAAGAAGTGGGCTAAGCAAGCAGGATTACCAGCCAGGTATAGCATTCACTCATGTAGACACTACTATGCGACGGCGCTTCTGAAAGTCTCAAAGAACCTCCGCTTAGTGCAGATGCAATGTGGTCATCAAAATCCACAAACAACTACAGTCTATGCTCAAGTCCTCGATGAAGAGATTGATGAGGCAGTAGAGAAACTCTAACGCTCAAAGAATTGGATCAATCTTGATCCTTTTCTTTACCTTATGAAAATTTGTTAGAAAAGAATGTGGATTGGATAGATAACTCATGATATTTTGGTGACACTTAGTGCTAACTGGATATATATCGTTTGAAATCTAACAAATCGGAGGTCTGCTCGCATGGCTGACAATAAAGTCACTGTTTTAGATGTAATCACACGTATTGAAAACCTTGAAAGGGAGAATGATTCCCTGAAGAAAGACCTCGATAAACTAAAGACTCAGCTATCTCCAGAGAATTGGGAGGAATTAATCCTTTACCGTCCAATTGATGAGGACAACAATACTCCAGTTGAAATTACCTGGCAGGAAGAAGATACCGTCAAGAAACAAGGTTATTACCGTACAGAAGAACCCATGAGAAGAAAAGTCATCGGTTTAGTACGCAAAGCTCAGTCATAATATGCAGAACCTTCTCAAACAATTTCACATCTGTGAAAATCGCTGCTCACACTTAGATCCCGAAGTAGTCAAAGAATATTTTCCTAATGGTGGGTTTGAAGCAGCCCGTGTTAATTTTTTTAATGTAAGAGAGGATGATATTCAAGAATTTTATAAGCTACAATATCCATTTGTCGGTCGTGTTGTGTTTGACGGGAAGGTTTTTACTCGACTAGTCCGAGTTGTCCCTGAATTTGTAATCAGTATCATCAAAACCGGAATGCCCACAATAATCACACTCGCAGAACTAGAAGTATATGAGCAGGCTGAGCAAATAATTCTCTCACACCAGCACTTGACACCCGCATCAGAGATCATAGTTGAATGCGCAAAACTGTTCAATTCAATTGGGATCGATTACCAAAATAGATCTATTGCAAAGATCAACCGACTAAATTCAAAATTGAAACTCCTCAAGATTAGCAATTCACATTATGATTTATTAGGTATCATACAGAGTATCTATACATCGATTGTTCTAGCGGCAAATGGTGCAAATATGCTTGAATCGGGTATCGGCCATTTACACTTCCACACCAACTACAAAAAACGTGACCTTCTTCATTCTCTGATTGGACCAATCCTGGATCCTCTCAGGGTTATAAACTCACTTCCCGCCGATACTCCCATGGACGAAGTTCAATTTAAGATTATAGAAGATATCAGAAAGAATGGTCAACTTGAGTTAACCTCACCAGTAGATGTAGCCAATATCACTGCACCAACATTAGGGGATAGTCCTGAATTTATGTTCAGATTGGAAGGAGAATACTGGGAAATAGGATTTGATGGCACTGCTATTCGTTTGAAAGACTCAAAAGGATTACAATATATAAACGCATTACTTAAAAATCCTCACAAGCCAATAAGATCGGATCGTTTAACGGCACCTCATGTGAATGTGATTATGTCACAGAAAGAAGTTTCTGCAAATCAAGTAATGGAAAGGGAAGCACCAAAGGTCAGATATGCCCCAGATAATGTTTATGTGGACATGACAAACAAAATTAAGGAACTAGAAGAAATTCTTCTCCAATTGACACCTGGAAGCGAAGAGTATTTCTTGGCTGATGAACATATTAAAGCAGCAAGAAAGAAAAGAAGTAAATATTTCAATCGAGCAGGTCAGGAAAGACCTCATGACTCCGGTGAAAAAGCACGTCAAGCTGTCTACACTGCCATAACTACAGCAAAGAAACGAATCAACAAGAACCTCCCTGATCTATTCGCACATTTGCAAAGATATCTCAATACAGGCTTTGAATGCATTTATGATCCCCCGTCTAGTGAACTAAAAAGCTGGCATTTCTAAACTCTACACAGATCTCGTTTTAACACCATAGCCCGCCTTTTCCAGGTGGGTTTTTTTTATTTCAAAATTGCGACATGAAAAATCTCACGCGTGATGCGGTTTCCCGCGCCTGGGTTGTGTTCGTCCGAGGGCAAGATGACTTCTCGGGACGAGCGCAAACCCAAAGCGCAGGAGAGATCTCATGGAACTCTGTCAAACATGCCCCCAGAAAACTTCCAAAACTTGTCACCAGATTTGCCCAATGCTTCAGAATTACCTCAAAGGTGTACGGAATTACAAAACAACCTATGTGAATAAAGAGGTGGGACTCAATGTAGTTCATGCCAACACTGTTCATGAAAGCTTGGAAGAGTACCTCGATACAAGTGGTTCCTTCACCGAGAAGTTTGGACACTTACTCCCCATAATTGAAAAGATAGTACTCGAAAACGGTACAGATCGTCAAAGGGAAGTCTACTCATTAATGATTCATGAGAAGATGTCTTTCCCATACATCGCAGAACAACTCCACATGAAAGTTCAGTCAGTCCACGAGGTGATTTACGGTCACCGTGGTCAAGGTGGTCTGGTACGGAAGATCCGTAAGCATCTCGCAAAACTACCTGACACCGATTGTTTTAGTAAAATCAGTTTTTTTAACGGTCTCACTCCATTGGTGAGTGAGCAAACAAGAAGGAGTTCGAAATGAACGAACTTACAAACAATGACGCTGGACGCGAAGAAGTCGCCGGCACTGATGTTAAAGCAGCTTATGAAAAGCTGATCCGTCGGTCTTATGGGATTTCAAAAATCTCAAATGCCAAGAATCTTCAAACTCTCCGGAACGATGCACGCTCATTACAATCTGATCTTAACGCTCAGGTTGCTGAGTTGGAAGCTTCTGTTGAGAGTGTTGAAGATCCGCTGGATCGCTTGGCTCAGCTAGAAGCGATCAAGTTGGTAAAGGAACAGGTTGTGAAACTTGATTCTGTACTCAATGCAGTTGCTAACCGGGTTACTGAGCTGCTGTCAGCTTAGTTGTTTGCAGATGGGGCATCTCTTCGGAGGTGCCCTTTTTCTGGAATAAGAATGATAATCATAACGTTTAGGAGAACTTCATCATGAGCATCCCATCATTAGCCTTCAACAACATGTTGCATCTTGATCTTGAGTTTGAAAACGACTCTGAAGACATCCTGTTATCTTTGCTTCCTAAGCCAGTTTCTTTCGATTTCAACCTGGCTACTGCTGAGGATATCGATCGACTATATGAACTCATCACGTATGATCCACTTTTCGTTCCATTTGATGATCCCACAATATCCCGGCATGCAAACCAGCGCAACAGTGCTCGGGTTGAAGTATTTGAAGACATGGAGTTAGGCGAAGCGCCTGACTTCTTCCCATTACCCGAAGTTGAAATGACATTCGCTCAAGAGTACCCGTCATTCTTTAACCAGCCCAAATAATTAATTAAAGGACATTAATCATGGAACAGATGTACAGTCTTTCAACAATTGCCAAGATGTGGGATATGTCCGTCCGCAATCTTAGGCGGCTGTTGGCTGAGGCTGACATCAAACTCCATAAAATTGGGTCAAGAATTAAGGTTAAAGAGTCTGATCTGCTGACGCTTATTGATAGTGGAACAGAGTTCAACGACATGGATCAATACTTATAAAAAGAAAGGAGGCCTGATATGGCGAGCATACAAAGACGTGTTACAAGTAAAGGCGTTGCCTACATAATTAAATACTACAAATTGTCAGGCCGCCGTGGAACCATTACCCTTTATGGCACTTACGAAGAAGCACAATCCTGGGCTGATGCATTGGATGAGCGCAGAGCTGTTAGAAAAAAGAAAATTGCCACAGGTGAGCACTTCAGCGCTCCAGTGACGACCCTTTTAAGTGCTGCAATTGCGGACTACAAACACGCTGTCTCAGCACGTAAAGCCAAAGCAACGCAGAAAATAGAAACATGGGTCTTCAAAACCTTCGAGGATTCAGTTGATGACATGCCTTTATCCGCCATAAACCTGAAGCTTATGGAGAGGTATGTAGCGGATCGAATCAACGTTCATAAGGTTGACCTTTCATCATTAGGAATACAAATACGAACTCTAAAAGCCTTCTTTAATCATCAGATTAAGTATGGTCTCATGGACAGAAATCCAACGCAGGGTTTAAAGCTTCCAAAGCCACCCAAGAAGAAGATCCGGTTTCTTAGTCAAGATGAGATAGAGACCTTCTTGAGCAAGGTTGACAATCCTGACTATCACGACTTGTTTGTGACCTATTTAAACACGGGTGCACGACACAATGAATTGCTCCCAGGATCATTTACCTGGGAGGATATTGATCTGAAGGGCAGGCGCTTACAGTTGACTGGCAAAGGATCCTCAGGCTACGTACCAATGAATAATATTGTTCATGAAATACTTAGTCGTCGGAAAGCTTCTGGGTTGGAGTACCCATTCCCGATGAGCTATAGCTACTTGTACAAGAAGTTCAAAAAGTACATGAAGAAGGCGAAGATTGATGGTGTGACGCTGCACGATCTTCGGAAGACGTTTGGGTCGTTGTTGATTGCTCAGAAGGTTGATATCTTTCGAGTGAGTAAGCTTTTGCGTCATTCCTCTGTTACAGTCACGGAAGCACACTACATCGACATCCTGGATCGTGACCTAGAAGAAACGGTTGGGGTGCTTGATGAACTTTTTAAAAAAGAAGAAGATTGAAGGGAAGAGCATCATGTTAGAAAAAACTATCGCATATGTAGGCGAACTCCGTGACGATCTGGATTGGTATTGCTGGGTGCGTTGTTTCAATTTTAAAACCTGGATTGCAATTAAAGCAAATAGGCTATTGTATGAAAAGCGTAAGGCCTAGAGTAATAGAAGAGAGTTTAATCGTAAAAATTCTTACGCTCGCATATATAATAATAAAGGCCACCTCGTGATTGGGGTGGCCTTTTTTAACAGTCTTTTTAAAGGATGAGCAGTTCCAGTTTTGGGTTTAAAAATGTTGTTAGTTAAATTTTTTTTGCAAGATTATCATTTATCAGATTATTTCTTTGGGTGGCGGGGTGGCCATAATCGAAAACCTTTTAATCGTAATAACGGATTAAAAAGATCAATCTTTGTGGGGTGTTTTTCCATTAATTGGTGACCGCATTTGGGGCAATCAGTTCGATGCATCATAATGTCACCAAACCATCGAACTACTCCGCTCCAACCACAAGCTGGGCAACAATATTTTACCGTATGATATATTCCTAGTGGCATAATGCTATCCCTATTGATTTTATTACATTCTTAGAAGCAATAGATCTATCCATCTTTCTCACCCATCATTTCAGCCTCATCATCTCCAGGATATTTCTTTGTCAAATAAGGGAGACTAGCTAGATATCCAAGCTTCCTTGCCGTTTCAATTGGATTGATATGCTCAAGTGTGCGGCGTCAGACCAATTCGGTTCATTTGATCTAAATAAATAAGAGATACTTTGGGCGGCTAACAACCCGTAAAAGGAGCCACTAATGAGCCCAAAGTCAGAAGTAGAGAGACGAGTAAAAGCGATCAAAAGAAATACCCGTAAACAATACTCAGCCGAAGAGAAAATCAGAATAATACTGGAAGGTTTGAGAGGTGAAGATACCATTGCCTCTATCTGCCGAAAAGAGAGTATTGCTCAGAACCTGTATTACAAGTGGAGCAAAGATTTTCTGGAGGCAGGCAAGAAGCGCCTTGCTGGTGACATAGTACGTGAAGCCAATAGTACAGAAGTTGATGATCTACGGAATGAAAATAATCATTTAAAACAACTATATGCAAGCCTGGCTATGAAAGCAGATGTGTTAAAAAAAAGCTGTGTTGGTCAGGGTATACCAGTGAGCGCTATATGAGATATACCCAATCAGAGAAGTATGAGACCATTCGTCTTGTAGAAGGATCACAGCTGCCTGTTAAACAGACCTTGCGTGAGCTAGATATACCAAGCAGCACCTTTTACGATTGGTATGGCCGGTATCATGAGAATGGTCTCGATGGCCTGGCAGATGCCGAGCCTCACACCAAGCGGTTCTGGAATCGTATTCCTGACGAAGAACGTGAAAGGGTGAAGGATATTGCCCTTGAGCTGACTGAGAAGTCCCCCAGGGAGTTAGCCTGGCATATCACTGATACACAAGGCTACTTCATCTCTGAATCAAGTGTATATCGCATCCTGAAGAGTTATGACCTGATTACCAGTCCACATTACATCGTCATGGCTGCCTCAGATAAGTTCAAGAATCCCACAACCCGAATCAATGAGATGTGGCAGACAGACTTTACATATTTCAAGGTGATTGGCTGGGGCTGGTTCTTCTTGTCCACAGTTCTAGATGATTACTCCAGACGTATTCTATCCTGGAAGTTGTTTACTACCATGAATGCTGAGGATGTCCAGGAATCTCTGGATATGGCCATAGCTGAAACTGGGACGGATCAAGTCATAGTGAAGCATAGGCCGCGGCTATTATCAGATAACGGCCCTTGCTATGTCTCTGGTGAACTGAAGAAGTATCTCAAGTCTAGAGAAATGGATCATACTCGTGGAGCTCCTTATCATCCACAGACCCAAGGGAAGATCGAGCGTTATCATCGCAGCATGAAGAATGTGATCAAACTTGATAACTATTACCTGCCTGGAGATCTAGAGCTAGAGATCGGTAAATGGGTGGATCACTATAATAATGAGAGACTACATGAGTCACTAGATAATGTGACTCCGGATGATATGTATTTTGGACGAAGGGAGAAGATCTTAACACAGAGAGACATCATCAAACAAAAAACGCTTCAGATGAGGAAGCGTATTAACATGAAATCGCAGCACCAAGAGGTGTTTGCTTAATATGTTGGATGCCCGGAAAGTGTCTCTTATTTTTTAAGCGATCTTGTCCGAATTACTTTGACGACTTACAATGCTCAAGAATAGTTGGGGCACAATTCAAAAGATCTTTATTTCCACAACGACCACATAATGGAACCATATTTGATAAAAAATTCCATACGTCAAAGCTGGTAACATAGCCAACTGTATTACTAGTGACAATTAGATGCCAACCGCAAGACTTGCAGATGACCTTGATTTTATACCTCGGAGTTGCTATGGCCATAATTTTGATCCTTCTTTGTTAATGATAGACACACACTCTTATTAGTAAATGTAATTGGTTTTGAAACTACCTCCATCAAGACTCTGTCTAAGCCTAATAGTGCCTGTTGGTCCTTCACGGTTATAGTAGACATATAGGTTAAATAGGCGATCCTCACTATCCTGCGTTCTCGGGATCAAACACAATTCCGCATCTGCAATATGCCCGTAGTTTTGAACAAATGGAAGCGATTCACAATCATTAGCCACCTCAATGCGATCTGGATCATACCCACCAGAAAATTGTGACAAGAGAAGAATTGATACATTCAATTCAATCGATAAATCCATTAATGACTGACAGGTTTTCTTATAGCCATGTTCTTTCATCCGATATTTACTATCATTCGAAATATATTGAAGATTATCAATCACAATTAAATCAATATCTGAATCTTTGACAAGCTCTCTTATGCTCTTGCGAATTGTTGCTATTGATTGAAGTCTAGTATCATCGATGTAAATATCAGCATCGGCGATATTTCCTGCAGAAACACTCAGCCGTGGCCATTGTTCCTCGGGTACTTTACCTGATTGCATCATACTATAGTCCAGTTTGGACACAGCGCTTAACATAATTTTTGAATAATAAGTGCTAGATGCTTGCATTGAGAAGTAGCCAATTTTCCTATTGAATTTAATTGACAATTCAGCAGTGATTGATCCTCCAAGATCCGTAGTCTCTCCAGGCCTTATGGGAACAGAGATAATTGAAAATCGCGATCTCCCCGCTTCAAATAATACACTATCTAATTGTGCCAACCCTTTTTTATGATCAATTCCGAAGTTCTCATCTCTATGAAGTGTGTCCATTTCCGAAAACGCAAGATCTAAGACGATTCTGATGGGTTGGAAACCTTTTCCCGTTTTTGATTTTTCTGGTTCATTCTTTTTCATTGCTATCCTAATTCTGTTTCAATTTTTGTGTCAAACATTAGCTCTTCCAAAATGTTTGAGTACTTGCCAGAAGGAACATCCAGTGTATTGCCTACGATGGTATCGTTTAGAAGTCGATGAGCCCAAAGTCTATTTGATCGGAGTTCGTCAACCTTGAAGGTGGTGCCATAGTCTTGTTTTATCAGAGTGTATTTATCAATCTGGATCTCAATAGGGTCATTCTCGCCATGAAGAATTATGGAGAGAGATATTTTTTGTTTCAATTTATCTATGGAGATATATGTTATTGTCCCATATTTCTTAAATAGATGGTTGAGTGCTATATGTGTAATTGAGGATCCAGATATTGTATCTAGCAGAATCGCGGTTCGACTTAATAGGCTCATGTTCAGAAGGTCCTCTTCAGGTCGTTGAGGTTAAGATCTTATTTAGTTATATTCATCTTAAGTGAATATCTTATATTCCAGATATGCATAAATGAGTTATATATGATATATAAGGTATTCACAATATATACTTTCTATTATGATAATAATAATTGCACCACTAGAAAGCAAGGATTATTCTCTTTGCATAAAAATTGAGGCAGGAAAATGTTTACAGGACTAGATGTAAAACAATTACGAGAGCAACTTGGAAAGAAGCAAACCTATATGGCAGAAAAGATAGGTGTTTCAGTTCAAACAATTCGACATTGGGAGAAACACCCTGAGGCAAAGATTAAAAAAGATGTTCATGTGGCTAAGATTCAGGCGCTTATCGAAAAGTCACAAAGCCTGGTTGTAGATCCAAACGAAAGGCTGGTGAAAGAGAGCTTTAAATCTAAGGTTAAGGCCAACTTGGCTAAAATCCCATTCCTTAGGGATGCAGTGGAGATGTACTTTTTTGCAATTGATCCAGAATCACCTCTTGGCCCCAAGCTGGTAGCGTTTGGTGCACTAGCCTATTTTATATCTCCCTTTGATGCTATTCCAGACTTTATACCTATTACGGGTTTTACAGATGATGCAGCTGTAATTGCAACAGCGTTGATAACTCTGAAGAATCACATAACAGAAAAACATAAAGACCAGGCCGTTCAGTGGCTGTATGATCTGACCTAATACAAATGACCTGAAGGGGAGACGAGGCTAACATGGTTACGATTTATAAACAGAACTACAACAAAATTAGCAAGTGGAGACGCTTTAATGAATAGAGCCGAAGACAGAAAAGATATTTTGAAGCAAAGCCTGTACAGATCTTATGGTGAGTTTGATAGTCTAGCCGATTCACTGTCCGACTCCTGCGACACAGTCACCAGTGTAGACTCGTCAGGGTTAGATTCTAAATCTTTAAGAGATCTCCTCATTTCAATGAGCACAAAATTAAGACAGCTTGATGATGAACTTGATACACCTTTTAAAATCGCGATTGTTGGTAGCCAGGGAACTGGAAAAACAACAGTGGCGAATTTGTTGCTCAACGAGCCCTTGATGCCTAGTACATTTGACGAGAATGAAGCAGCAGTTATACGGCTAGTTTATACTGATGATGATGAGCTGGATGGCCAAGCTGAGTTTACTCTGGAAGACAAACAGTGCGTCCGCATGTCTATTGAGAAGGCGAATCAAATTATAGACACGCATAGGAGAGATCGGAAACAAGACGAGTTTATTAGATCGGTAGTGCATGTTACATTTTACAGAAACCATCCTCAGCTCCAGGAAATCGAACTTATAAATACTCCTGGTATGAATGTCATAACCGAGGACTTTTACCCCAAGGTCAAGCATCTGTTCGTTGAAGCGGATGTTATCCTCTGGGTGAACAGGGGAGAGATTATACTCGACGGATTTAACAGCTGGTTAATCAACAAAATCTCTTCAGATAATCAAAATATTGTGGGGATGATCACATTTCCAGACAAACTTTATAAGATGGACTCTGAAAATGGGGTGACGGATGTCGTTGAACAATTCATGAGAGAGGTTGAAAACAACAAAATATTGCGCGTCAACGGTGAAATCGCACTATTTATCTTTAATGGGCAGTTTGCGCAGATTGCAGAAAAACACCTGAAGGAAATACCGTTCGCGTATGACATCGCGGATCTGGAAGAGGATGAACCAAATCTCAGAATGATTTACAACTACCTGAATCATAGTTTCGGATATAGTGATGAGCCAGATAGAATGGCAATCCTGGAAAGATACAATCTAATTGGTATGTCAGAGGGTAATGAAATATGTCTTTATGATAAACCCTTCGACGCTCAAGAATTCTATGATTATTTCGTGGAGAATAAATATTGTATAGTCGACTCTGAAACTCAAACAGCACCATTTTCCGATAGTGGTAGATTGATTCTGGGAGAAGTATCACAATTTTATCCTTTTAGGCGATTTGCCGACGAACACCTAGTTCCAGATTCTTTTGGCGAAAAGATTGAATCAGTCAGTAATCGTCTCAAGAGAATACTCTCCTCCAAGGATGGTGTCGATACAGACATGTCTCGTATGTTGCAGATGAGAAAAATATTTAATGCGAAGCAGGAGAAATTGACAGGCGATGAAGACATAAGAGAGGAAGATTATAAAAGTTTCAGTACTGATTTATCAAAAAAATACGAAGATTGGTATGAAAAGCAGATTGGGCATAAATGTAACATTTACACAGACGATTTTATTGAAAAGACCCTCGACAGATTTGAGGAGGAGATCAACCCAGTTGATTTTTTTAAGGAGATCTGCGTTTCGCTTGTCCCTGCTAGATTTCGGAGTGGGAATGAAACACCTGTATCACGTAAAATAACAAAAATCATCGAGGAGACTACAGCAGACGTATTACCAGCACACATTGAGATGTTGGCCGATGAAGCAAATGACAAGATTGAACATATAATGATAGAGCTAAATAGAAATTATTTGGTTAAAAAAAATAAAACAGGAATAGGAAATGCTGCTCCCGACACAAGAGTAACATCATCAGTTGATATCACAAAACTAGTTCAAGGTATGCGCAAATTAATGCAACGGCATATCAAAAAAGATACAATTCAAAAGATATTAATAAACTTAGCCCGGAAAGATTTGAGAGGAAAAAGTCAGATAGTTAAAACTATTGTTCGCCTCATCAGGGATTTGTTAACAAAGCTGGGTGTAAAATTTGTAAAAAAGAAGGCAACAGAAACTGCTGCGAAGGGTCAGCTCGGACCCCTGGGCTGGTTTTTAATTATCGTGGATGTATTAACCCTCGGTAAGGACGTTCATGATATGTACAATGAGATGAAGGAGGCGATAAAGCGGCAGGTAAAAAATGATCAAACCTACAGAAGTTTTTTCAGCGATGAGGCTAAATACATGTACAAAGAGATATCCAAATCTGTAAAAGCACAACTTGATAATGAATTTACAAAAGATCAACCCGACCTGAAGTATATCCAGGAGGGAATAACTACATGTGAAGCAGCTATAGATAGAATGCAACTACTACGTGAAGAGATATAGGGGAGCAGAATGAATACTGATAAAATGATTGCTACGTTGAGGCAGGTTAAATCTGATTTATCCCTACCAGAATTTCCACTTTTTGAGGAACTAGAGAAAAGATATCCGATTATCTATCTCTGCGGAAGAAGTGATTCAGGAAAGACTACATTTCTTTCTGCTCTTTTAGGTAGAGGTAAAGATGAGTTCCCAGTAGGAACTCAAGTATCCACAAAGACTGAATACAGGTTTACATATGGTGATCAGCCAGAATATCAATCAGAGGAAGGGGATCATTATCCTTTTCCGGAATCATTGGATGAGAGGGTGCAGCTGTTTAAGAAGCTTAACAGTGAAGGACAGCCAGTTCTTATCTCATTACCAGAAGCTATTCTAAAGAACAAAATAATTGTCGATGTACCTGGAGTGTTCGATTTTGAAAATTCGGATGCGTACATAAAGAAGATGATGATTGAAGCAGATGTGGTGTTCCTTCTCACACAGGCTATTTCAAAGTTCAATGATCCTGAGCATGGGTTAATTAAAGAAGTATCCGATGCGCATATTCCCCTTTTAATTCTATTTACTATGGCGGATATCGTAGATCAAGCTGCAGGAATTACCCGTAAGACTCTTCCAGAATACACGCAGGGAAGGCTCAAGTCACTATCAAACAAAGTAAATTGCAATGCTGATTTTTTGCTATCAGCAAATGACTACTTCAAGGGCAAGCAAAATCATGGGATCGATACAATCGCAGAGCACCTTGAAAATAAAAGCTCAGCGTACTCAGAATTAGCGCACACTGAACGTGTGAAGCGACTTTGTAGGGATTGCCTCGTATATATTGAGCAAGAACTAGCGAAAGTGAAAAATGATGCTAAGCATGCTAATATTTTGAATACAAGAGAAGTAGAGTTGTGGCTCAAGACCATGAAGTTGGCAGTAAATCAAGAGCACCACATCACTTTGAGAAAAATCAATAATAAGTTGACTGGGATGAAGAAACTGGCAATGGACCATATACTCAGATACCTAATAAAAGGAGGTACATATAAGAAGGAAACAGCATCGGCAGAAGAAAGAAAAGTGGCTTTCCAGTCAGCCTGGGATCAGTTCTGGGATGATTTGCAAAATGAATATCCAGATTTTGTAAAAACGGTTCCCGATTTGCCGTTTTCCCCTTCAGTAATTTTTAAAACACCTAATTATGACCGTGAAGAATATGAACGGATTAAGAAAATACTATTGAATAATCCTGATTCTAAAGTGGAGGATAATGAAGTAAATGGGGACAGTGATAAGGAGAAAAAGGGCGAAGAAAAATCCGATAAATCGGAGTTCAAAAAAGAAGACTTGTTGAAGCTTGGTCTCAACATCGACAACGCAGTTTTCTTGCTCGAGAGCTATAACTATCTAGAGACCGTAAATTTAGAGATTGATCTGAGTATGGTTCACATAGAGGAAAGGATTACTGCGGAAATTGAGAAACGCGAAAAAGAGTTACTCATCGAATCAAAAACCAAACGAAAAATATTCACTTCTGAAGATCCAATACTTTTACGCTGTAAAAAGTATGAAGACGGCTATGTAAAATTGAAGGATTCCTTTCTCGATGCGTAATCAGGTTTTAGTGAAAATTCTCACTGAGTACGATTCAATAATCACCGACTTATTTTTAGAATCAGCAGAGGAAATTAAGCGAGAATTAAAGCTCTTAAGAGCGGATTTTGACCTTATTAGAACCTGGCGAGATGAAATAGAATCAGACTACCAAAGCATTTACGTAATAGGTAAAACTAGCACAGGTAAATCTGCTTTTCATAATGCTCTTTTGGACAACACGAATCGAAGAGAGTCACTGTTTAAAGAGTCTGCCAAGGTCGAGACTGGAGTGGTGCAGACATTACAGAACAGTGAACCAGGTAAAAACCCTCGTCTCAAGTTAAATATCAAAGACATGAAAAATTTTAACATGCTCACTGAATTAAAAACCCACAAGGAATCTACCCGAGTATATATCCATCCACTAACTGATGATAAACTCATTATCCAGGCACGGGAAAATATCATTGCTAAACCGAAGAATGGTTCTCGTGGAAGGACCTTTGACCCAGCTATAGCATTATCAAAGATTGATATCTATCACCCGATGTCTATGTTTCAAGAATTTATATTTTTTGATACACCCGGTCTTGGATCTCACTTTTCCGCTACTGATGAAACAGTCAGGGCATATATCAGTGGTAGATCAAATATTTTCTGGTTTTTAGATGGTTCAAATAGATCATTACAAGATGATCTATCACTTTTAAAGGAGAATGAAAGATTCATTCTTGATGAACAGATATTTAAAAGAATCATTTTTATTTTTAACAGGTTTGATTTACTCGATGTTCAAAACGGGTTTGTTTCGCCGGCGGAGAAAGATAAAGTTATTTCTATTCATGAAAAACGTGAACGAGCAAAGGTGTCGCTACTACGAACTTTAAAAAGTGGTCTTGCAAAAATATCCGGAATAAAAAACATGCAAATCCATGCAGCTTTTACATCACTCAAGTCCGGTAACATGGATAAGCAACTTGGGTTATCATCAACGAGGCAAGAATTAGTCAAACTTGAAAATTCACTCACAATGAATAATAAGAATCGAGAATATGATAATTTAAAATCACTTACAGTTACACTTAAAATATTATTAGAAAAGGTGAGTGCTCAAGTTATTCAAAAACGGGTAGAGTTGATTAAGAATTCACAAAAGAAAGAGCAAAATGAAGCTCATGATGCAAAAAAGAAATGGCAACTAGCAATCAAAGGAAAAACGGAGCTGACAAAAACTATTATTAAGTGTAAATCCATTATTGATTCATGTATCCCGGAGAAAGCAAAAAACAGAGACGAATATAGGGATATGTTTAAACAGATTCGGGAGACGGAACTGGGTGAGGTGCATCAACGATTATCAGCTTTTCTCTCTTCTCAATATGAATATCTGGAACTTCCTGCTCAAACCAATACAAAAATTGCTGATCTAAAATTGTTCACAGTCAAAAGGTTTAAGACGCAGCAAAAAATTTTGTTTCCAAATGGGAGGGACAAGGAGCGGAAAGAGCATTTTGAAATATCTCGAAATAGGCTCATTGCAAAAAAACAAGAGTTGAATGATC